>OATI01000772.1_pt1 | contig 21263 bp, 18 predicted proteins | sample 1494981 | NCBI WGS metagenome assembly OATI01 (sample SAMEA2579952, study PRJEB22360) | human gut metagenome
TCATTAGGCTGAGCCGTAAAGCAAACAGCCCAGTGGGCTGTTTGTAGGCGAGGGGTCGACGATAGTCGAACCAGAAGAAAGTCAGCCGTAGGCTGTCCGCAATTGCGGACGAGCTGGCCGCGAAGCGGACTGAGGGGAGTGCGGGAGAGCGGTACCAGAGCCAATGGCCGTCAGACCTCAGACGACATAGCTTTCGATATGCAGCGTCTGCGCCATGACCTCTTTGATGGTTCGGTCGCTGATGTTCGGATGCGAGCGAATCAGCGAGATAAGCCCCACAATCAGTGTGAAGAACGTCTCATGGACGTTGGTGATTGGCAGGCCATGCATCTGCTCGAAATCACGTACGGTGGTCTGGGCAATGTAGTCGGCAATACGGTCCGCCGCGCGGTCAATGAACTTGATATACAGTTCGGCGTTGCCGTCTTGGATCATACGGTTTGAGAAGGGGCTCTCGTCGGCGATCAGGGAGCGGAGCACATGCACGATGTCGTCTAATGCCTTGTTCACGTTGCCTGTTTCGCGCGCTTGGTTCCACTGCTTCAACGTGGTGAGGATTTCGTCGATGACGTTATCGAGTACTGCGTCAGCTACGGCTTCCTTGTCTTCGAAGTAGTGGTAGAACAGCGAACGCGTCATACCGACTTCGCTTGCGATGTCGGAAACGGTGATTTTGGAGAAGCCTTTTTCCAGACACACCTTGCGCGCGGCTTGCACGATGGCGTCGCGCCGGGCATCGCCGCGGGTGGGGCGTTTCTCGTCGAGGGTATCGCTCATGGGTGCCTCCTGACCACAACCGTTATTGACACTATGTTAATACAAAGAAAGCGGTTAATAACAATAAAAATGCGGTAACCGTTGTCAGGTGAATGTCGTTGGAATATAAAGAGTTTTCCGATTCGGCAACTATGAGCCCGGTTTATCTTGACTTTTTATCGGTTAATTCTGAGGGCAAAGGTAGGTTAGTAGCTATGGCACTTGCACTGTATCGTCGCTATCGTCCGGACACCTTCGAAGGGGTCATCGGCCAGGACCAAGTCACGGTCCCGCTGATGCGCGCCTTGGACGAGGGCAAGCTCACACATGCCTATCTGTTCTCAGGGCCGCGAGGCTGCGGCAAAACCAGCTCCGCGCGTATCCTGGCCCGTTGCGTCAACTGTGCCAAAGGGCCGACTTCCCACCCCTGCGGCGAATGCGAAAGCTGCAAGGACCTGGCCACCGGCGGTCCGGGTTCCATCGACGTGGTCGAAATCGATGCGGCCTCGCACAACGGTGTGGATGATGCTCGAGAATTGCGAGAACGCGCTGGTTTCGCCCCTGCGCGCGACCGCTATAAGATTTTCATTCTCGATGAGGCCCACATGGTCACGCAGCAGGGCTTCAATGCGCTGCTTAAAATCGTTGAAGAGCCGCCTGAACATGTGATGTTCATCTTCGCCACCACCGAACCAGACAAGGTGATCGGCACCATCCGTTCGCGCACCCACCACTATCCGTTCCGTCTGGTGCCGCAGGAAGTCATGGGTCCCTACCTGGAGACGATCTGCGACAAGGAAGGCATCAAGCCCGAGCCCGGTGTGCTGAAACTGGCGATGCGCGCCGGTGGCGGCTCCATGCGAGATACCCTGTCCGTGCTTGACCAGCTGATGGTTGGTTCGGTCGAAGGCGTTATCACCCATGATGCCGCTGTAGCCCTGCTCGGCTTCACGCCGGAGGCACTGATCGGTGAGGCCGTGGATGCGGTAATCGATCACAACGGCGAAGCCCTGTACGGCGTTATCCAGAAAGTCGTGGTCGGCGGATTCGATCCGAGACGATTCGTCGAAGACCTACTGGCTCGTGTGCGTGATCTGCTGGTGCTTACGTTGGCCGGGGACCGTGCGGAATCCGTGCTGTCCGACACGGCTGAGGCCGAGGATATGGACGATCTGCACCGCCAAGCCAAGGCGCTGGGACTGGGCGCACTGACCGCAATGGCAGACATCATCAACACTACGTTGGGTGCCATGACCGGAGCCATTTCTCCGCGTATGCGCTTGGAACTGCTGGCCGCGCGATTGTTGGCCGGCAGTGAATCAGGCTTTGCAACAGCCGCTCCCGCGCCAGCTTCTTCTGGTATGCCGCCTGCGGCTGCTTCTTCGACTTCGACTACGCCCGCGGGTCGGTCCCCCAGCCGCTTCCGGTATGGGTGCCAGTGGTTTTGCCGGCGCATCGCGAGGCGGGTTTGCCGGAGCCTCACATGGCGGATTCTCCGGTGCTGCACGCAACCAGCAAGCAGCCGCGCCTCAGAGCACCGCTTCCCATGAATCTGTTGGAGGCAATGGCCCTGTCAACGGCCCGGTCAGCGACCGACCCGCGGGCTCTCTGTCTGTGCAACCTGCTGTAGCAACTGCTGCTGCCGGTGCCGCTCCTGCCGCCAATGCCGGGTGGGGCGCGCCCGCCGCGTCGCCGGCCGTCCCGGCTCAACCGGTGACCTCGCCTGCGGCATCGGATAATCGGTCCATCGACGAGAAGTGGGATGCAGCCGTCGCCGCTTTGCCGGAAACCATTCGTGAATATGTGTCACGAGACAAGGTGCCGACCGTAAAATTCGGCCCCAACCGTAAGGGTCTGCCTTGCTTGTCGATGACGTTCGACAAGTCGCTGAGCCAGCACGCTTTCGCCTTGGCCGTGGATAACAGCGGTAAGAAGGCGGCGGCCGTGGTGATGGATGCCGTGCGCAACGAGTTCGGCGCCAATGCGGTTATTGCACCTTCTGCGGTCGCGGCGAATGGCGAGCGAGTCGAATCCGTCAAACGTATGAGCCCGGAGCAATTGGCCAAGGTCAAGCAGCAGATTGCCATGGCCAAGGCTGGATTGGCCGCGTCGAGTTTGGGCGCGAGCCTGGGCATTCATATGGGGAGCGAGACGAAAGCTCCGAAGCCGACTGCAACAGGCCAAGCCGAGGACGCAGACGACAGCCATCGAGCCGGACAATCCAGTGCATCCACGGCAGCGAAGAACTGGAGTGACGATGACCCTTGGGCCAAGCCGGCCGTAAGCAACGCTTCGCCGCAATCTGCAGACGGGTTCGCGCCTAACGAGCCCGCTGCTACGCCTGCGCCCGAAGAGCATCACAAGAAGCATGTTGCGGTTCCGGACATCAGTGACGGTGTTGATCCGTGGGCCGCTCCGGCTGCTCCTGTTGCACCCACTGCGTCCGTTGCGTCCGCTGGACCCACTGGACAGTCCACTGGGCAGCCAGCCACCGCATCTTCCGTTACGGCAGTTGCCGGCGCGAGCGACGATCCATGGAATCAGACGCAGTCTCAGGCCGCGGTCTCACCGGCGTCGCAACCGGCCGAAGCCGACCCGTGGAACCAGCCATATCAGCAGTCTCCTCACGATGATCCGTGGAATCAACCGCAGGGGAACCATGCTCAGGCGGCTCCGCAGCCAGGAGACGACCCGTGGAATCAGCCTCAGTCCCAGACTCCGGCTTCTTCGGTTCCTCAGACAGTGTCGGGCAATATGTCGGGCGATGACCCGTGGAACCAGCCCCAATCGGTTCCGCAGCCGGCTGCCGGCGATGACCCGTGGAATCAACCGCAGGCAGTTCCACAATCGGCTCCGCAGGCCACCCCGCACGGTGACCCGTGGAATCAACCGCAACCCGCACAGCCGACCCCGAATGCCGACCCGTGGAATAGCCAGCCCCAGCCCCAGCCGAAACCACAACCGCAAGTCGCGGCCGAGGATGACGAATACTCGATGAGCGACCAGTCGCTCGGCGAGGCGACGGCCATGAATCTCGACGATCTGAAAAAGCTATTCGAGGTCAAAAAAGTCGAGCAATTCGCGGCAGATGATCCGAAGAACCCCAAGAACATCCAGCCTGCCAAGAAGCACTCGGATGAATAATGAGGACGAATAACGAGGAATACCCATGGCACTTGCTTATGACGGCGCAATACAACGACTGATCGACGCTTTCGGGCGGCTGCCCGGCATCGGGCCGAAGGGCGCGCAGCGTATCGCCTTCTACATGCTGTCCGCGCCCGAAGATGAAGCGCGCGATTTGGCCGAGGCCATCGAAGAGGTCAAGGCCAAGATCCGCTTCTGTGATATTTGCGGCAACGTGTGCGAATCCAGCCCCTGCCCGGTATGCGCCGACCCGAGACGCGACCGTTCGGTGATCTGCGTGGTCGAAGAGCCCAAGGATGTGATGAGCATCGAGCGCACGCGCGAATACCACGGCCTATACCATGTGCTCGGCGGCGCAATCAACCCAATGGCCAACGTTGGCCCTGCCGACCTGCGTATTCCCGGTCTGCTCAAACGCTTAGAAGGCGATGAGGTCAAGGAAGTGATTATGGCGCTCGACCCGAATATTGAAGGCGAGGCCACCACCAGCTACTTGACCCAGCTATTGCGACCCGTAGGTGTCAAGGTCACCCGACTTGCCAGTGGCCTGCCGGTGGGCTCCGACTTGGAGTATGCCGACGAAATCACGCTGGGCAGGGCACTGGCCGGTCGGCGCGAGGCCTAAGCCAGCGTATCATTGGCGCTCTCGCCCTTGCGGCGCATCCACGGCCAGAATGCGCCGTGGCGGATGATGCGTGCGGCCTTGTGCCGTCGTGCCAACCAGATGATGAACAGTCCTGCCGCCAGTATGCCTAGGCCAACACCAAGGGCGATATTGCGCGCGTCAAGCACGTCATTCGGCTCGGGGGCCGGCATCGGAATCGCCACGCGGTGCCCGGAGATAAGCAGTCGGTGCGTGTTCACGCCGTATGGCGTACAGGTCATCAAAGTGACGCGATCCTCACCCGGCACGATCTTGAGCTTCGACGTGTCATCCGGCAAAATCACCGAAATGCGGTCCACTTTGTAGCCCAAAGTTTCGCCCATGACTTCGATGTAGAAGAAGTCGCCCTCTTTCACCTCGTCCAAACGGGTGAACATCAGCGCTTCAACCAACCCGCGGTGCCCGGTAATGACCGAATGGGTGGATTTACCTCCCACCGGCAGCGACGTGCCGTACAAGTGGCCGGCACCAGAAGCCAGTGCTTCCTCGGAAGTGCCGTGATAAAACGGCAGATTGATGGACTGCTTGGGCACCTTGATTGTGCCCATCACGCCGTTGCCGGTATTAAGCAGTGACTGGTATTCCTTGTCTTTCTTTGAGGCGGAATCCTCGCCGCTGGCTTGGGATCCTCCTTGAGCGGCGGCGAACGGATCGACGGCTTCACCCAAGATAGGCTGGCCGGATTCAGCGAGCTTCTTGTTGTATGCGCGGGCCGCCGTGAGCTTGTCTTCCGCCTGCGGGTAAGGCCAGCCAGCTACTTCTTTGGCCGTGGTGGCTGTGGTGGCGGCCAAGTTGCGGTCGGACTCGAATTGCAACGCTAGCGGGAAGCAGGCCACGGCGATTGCGGCGATCAGCAGCACAATGGTGATGATGCGCATCGCCCACAGGTTGCGTTGCAGGCGTCGGCGCTCGGCCACGAGATCGCTGATATCGATGACTTCGTCAAATGGTGTTGGAACGAATGCTGCGGGCTCGGGCCGCGCTGAGGAAACGTTGTCATTTGCAGATGCGTCATCCGGCATGGCCGCGTTGTTTTCCCACATTTTCTGTGAGGCACGCTTACTCGTCGAACGTCGATGCAGCAATGCCATAGTCGCCTGTTCCTTCGCTTGATCTGCTCATGATTTGCTTATACAAGACGGCCGGGTCCGTCTTAGTCGTGCATGGCATAGGTGCTGTCGCAAATGGCAACACCGCACGCGCCACACTGCGAAACGTTACTCCGCACCAAGCCTTTCATGCAATATGCCGACGGGGCCATATAGGGGCAATGTAGGGGGCATAAGAAGTCTGAAAATGCGATACGAACAACGTTGCTACGGCTGTCAGTGATGCGGCTTACTTCGGACAAGCCGTTGAGATGCAAGGGGATGCAAAGGATTGCAAAGTATGGCAACATGATAAGTCGCGGCGTCGGCAATATTTGGCAGAGCTTTCAAATAGGGGGGTATGAATGCATAAAGAGGGAATATGTTACCTCGATAAAAGAGGCGCTATTGCTGTTTTCGTGGATGTCGGTTCGTCGTCGAGCCGTTGGTTTCGTAGGCGTGAGGGGCGTTCCCGCGTATTCTGTTTTCCGACCAAAGAAATGAATCACGAAGAACGCCTGAGCAAAAGCTCATTCGCCGGATTGCCGAACGTCAAAGGCGCGGTTGCAGAGGATGCGCGGATCACGGATTCGCCGCTGCGTTCCGAATTGGCTAGTGTGATCAGAGAAAAGATGGCACTGTCTGGGCATCTCTCTTTTTAGGTCAAGGAAAAGGGTCTGGCGATAGGCGGTGATGACGCCCATCGTGTTGGTGGCACTGTTGCTGCAAAAAGGAAAAGTCTAGTTCGTAATCTAGTGTCCAACTTCCCTAATAGGAATGGTCCAACTTCCACAACGAAAATAGTCCAACTTCCACAATTAGAATGGTCCAACTTCCGCAATAGAGTGATTTATAGGTTGATGTTTCGACGGTTTGCGGGAGGGCACATATGGCAGTGGAGAGCTCGGAGATTCAACGTGGCGAGTACCTTCCTCGAGTGGCTGATGGGTTGCTGACTCAGGCATTGCAGTCTTCTGGTGCCGTTCAGATTAAAGGTCCAAAATGGTGTGGCAAGACTGCAACGGCAGAAAGGCAGTCGGCGAGTCAGGTCTTCATGCAGGACCCGGATCGCAGTGCTACGCTGTTGGCCTTGGCTGATACAAAGCCTTCTCTCATCCTGCGAGGTGAGGAGCCGAGACTCATTGATGAATGGCAGATGGCCCCGCAATTGTGGGACGCGGTGCGTTTCGCCATCGATCGAGGGCGCGGTCGTGGCCGATTCATCCTAACTGGATCGGCGACTCCTCAACAGGAACCAGCTCATTCCGGAGTGGGAAGAATTGCCCGATTAACCATGCGTACCATGTCCTTATTTGAATCGCAGGAATCGACGGGCGTTGTTTCGTTGGGAGAGTTGTTCGATGGCAACCATGATGTTTCGGGTTTCTCCGATTTCGATATTGAAAACACCGCGTTTGCGCTATGCCGCGGTGGCTGGCCTGAAGCAGTAGTCGAATCTCGAGTAAATGTTGCCTTGCGCATGGCCGCGGATTATGTCGAAGAACTACTTGATTCTGACATCAATCGTATGGATGGTATAAAGCGCAATAAAACTTGGATGCGTCTGATTATGCGCTCGTATGCGCGCAATATTTCTTCTCAGGCGTCGCAATCCACTATCGCGGCGGATATGCAGGGTGAACCGCCTTCGGAAGGTACACTCTCCGATTATTTAGATGCATTGTCGCGAGCTTGCGTAACTGAAGATCTTCCAGCTTGGAACCCTCGTTTACGTTCTAAGACTGCAGTGAGAACGAGCCCAACCAGACACTTCAGCGACCCGTCGATAGCTTGTGCGGTACTGCACGCGACCCCGGAGAAACTCCTTAATGATTTCGAGACCTTTGGCTTGCTGTTTGAGTCCATGTGTATTCGCGATCTGCGTGTGTATGCTGATGCGCTTGGCGGAGATGTGTTCCATTATCGGGATAAGACGGGATTGGAATCTGATGCGGTCATTGGCCTGCATGATGGACGATGGGCTCTCATTGAGGTCAAGCTCGGAGAAAAGCAGGTTGATATTGCGGCGGCCCATTTGAAAAAGTTGGCTGACAGAATTGATCAAGATCACGAAGGCCGTCCGTCATTCTTGATGGTGCTGACCGCTACGGCTGCCGCTTATCGCCGGGATGATGGGGTATTGGTAGTGCCGTTGGCCACGCTTGCTCCGTGAGCTCGTATCGTGCGTTTGACCCATCGTTCCCAACACAAAAGGAAAAGGCCCGGGCTGCGGGACCGGGCCTTGAAAAGGAGAGAGGAAGAAGAAGGTATTCAGTTATGGGGTCTGCGGAAACCTCGCCGGTTTGCTTTCGTTTGCCGGTAATTGATAGTTAACCGCTCGAATCTCAAAGGATGGATGCGGCTGCCTCAAAGAACCACCGGTGAAAACTTGAATATTTGCTGAACAACGTAGGCCATGCCCGTGTCCACATGTCGGCGCGGGGTCGCGGGGTGAACGCGGCAACCTTTATAATCGTTGCGTTTGCGTAGAATATTGAGCAAACTCCCCCTAAGAGAAGAACAAAGGACAGCAGTGGCTCTCATCGTGCAGAAGTACGGCGGTTCGTCGGTCGCCGATACCGAATCGATCAAACGTGTGGCCAAGCGCGTTGTTGAGACGGAAAAGAAGGGCAACAAGGTGGCCGTGGTGGTCTCCGCCATGGGCGACACCACCGATGACCTTATCGATCAGGCGCTGAGCATCGACTCCAACCCGCCCGAGCGCGAGATGGACATGCTGATGACCGCAGGCGAGCGAATTTCCATGAGCCTGCTGGCCATGGCCATTCACGCCGAAGGCAGCCGTGCCCACTCCTTCACCGGTCAGCAGGCCGGCTTCTTCACCGACGCCCGTTACGGCGCGGCCCACATCAAGGCCGTGAGACCGGACCGCGTGAAGAACGCGCTCTCATTGGGAGACATCGCCATCGTTGCCGGCTTCCAGGGCATCAACGCCAAGGGTGACGCCACCACGCTCGGCCGCGGTGGTTCGGATACCTCCGCCGTGGCGCTTGCCGTGGCGCTCGGTGCCGATATCTGCGAGATCTACACTGACGTGGACGGTATCTTCACCGCCGACCCGCGTATCGTGCCTTCCGCCCGCCGCATTCCGTCCATCGATTACGAGTCCATTCTGGAGATGGCGTCCTGCGGCTCCAAGGTGCTGGCACTGCGCTGTGTGGAATACGCTCAGCGTTTCAACATGCCGCTGCACGTGCGTTCCTCGTTCTCCCGTCGCCCCGGCACATTGGTGGTGCCCGACGGCATTGACCCGCGTACGCTGCCGAACCTCGACTGAGCGCGGCTACAGCGAACGATAATCGTAAGTAATTTCAAGCAAGACAAGGCAAGACATGACTGAAGAAGAAGCGAAATCCATGGGCGACCTGTTCCCTGACCTGGGCCCCGAGGCACCGGTGATTTCCGGCATTGCCCACGATCGTTCCGAGGCGCTGGCCACCGTGCGTGGCGTGCCGAACGAGCCGGGTATGGCCGCCAAGGTGTTCACCGAGCTGGCCACCGCCGGCGTGAACGTGGACATGATCGTGCAGGCCGGCGCATCCGTCGGCACTGCGGACATCTCCTTCACCGTGCCCGAATCGGCCGTCAAGCAGGTTCAGAACACACTGCTCGACAAGCAGGAAGTGCTGGGCTACCACTCCTTCGATGTGGACACCAACGTAGGCAAGGTGGCCGTGGTGGGCGTTGGCATGAAGACCCATGCCGGTCTGGCCGCCAAGTTCTTCCAGGCCCTGAGCGATGAGGGCATCAACGTGCTGATGATTTCTACCTCCGAGATTCGTATCGCCGCGCTCGTGCCGCTCGATCAGCTCAACGACGCCGTCAAGGCGCTGCACACCGCATACGGTCTCGATGCCGATCAAATCGAAGCCGTGGTGTACGGCGGTACTGGCCGCTGAGCCACTGAGCCGCGTTTTTGCGGTATATACGACGAAAGCCCTCCTTGCGGAGGGCTTTCTCAGTTTCGGACTCAGTTTCAACTACTTCTTGGTGATGTAGCCGAGAGCCTTGAGCATTTCGGCGCATTCAAGGGCACCGCCGGCTGCACCACGCAGGGTGTTGTGGGCCAGACCCACGAACTTCCAATCGAAGATGGAATCCTCACGCAGACGGCCGATGGAAACGCCCATGCCACCCTCGTAGTCCACGTCGAGCTTGACCTGCGGGCGGTCATCCTCGGTGAGGTACTGGATGAAGTGCTTCGGTGCGTGCGGCAGCTCCAGCTCGGAAGCCTTGGACGTGTAGTTCACCAGACGGTCGATGAGCTCTTCCTTGGTGGCCTTCTTGCCGAAGTTCAGGAACACGGTGGCGGTGTGGCCGTTGAGCACGGGCACGCGGATGCACTGGGAAGTGATCTTGAGGTCGCCGTCGAACGGCACGATCTCGCCCTTGGCGGCGTCCACATGGCCGAACACCTTGAGCGGTTCCTTCTCAGACTTTGCTTCCTCACCGGAGATGAACGGGATGATGTTGCCCACCATCTCGGGCCAGTCCTTGAAGGTCTTGCCCGCGCCGGAAATCGCCTGGTAGGTGCTCACAACCACCTCGCGCGGCTCGAATTCCTTCCACGCGGCCAGCGCCGGCGTGTAGGCCTGAATCGAGCAGTTCGGCTTGACGGCGATAAAACCACGAGTGGTGCCCAGGCGCTTGCGCTGGTGCTCGATCACCTCGAAGTGCTCCGGGTTGATCTCCGGCACCACCATCGGCACGTCCGGGGTCCAGCGGTGGGCGCTGTTGTTGGAGACCACCGGGGTCTCGGTCTTGGCATAACGCTCTTCAATGGCGCGAATCTGGTCCTTCGGCATGTTTACCGCAGAGAACATGAAATCAACGCCAGAGGCCACGGACTCGGCATCGTCGCCATCGACGACCACCATGTTCTTGACATATTCGGGCATCGGGGTTTCCATCTTCCAACGGTCGCCGACAGCCTCGGCATACGTCTTGCCGGCGCTGTGCGCGGAAGCGGCAAGCGTGACCACCTCGAACCACGGGTGATTCTCAAGCAGCGTGATAAAACGCTGACCGACCATACCGGTGGCACCAAGGATGCCGACCTTCAATTTTTCGGACATGATGACCTCTATGACCTCTGGGTTTCGATGGATTACTTACGTCGGACGGCCGTCATGCGGGTGGCCGTAAAACAATGCAATTGTACGAAACACGCGGAACAACGGCAGTGGTCTTCCCAGATGGTGGCTGCCCAATGAAGCGAAGGCGATGTTCTACACTGGTAGCCATGTCTATCGCATCAGTAGAGGCCCAAAAACAGCTCGACCGTATCGTGGCTCTCGGCTACCCGGATGTGGCGGATATTTCCGCCGCCGCATTCCGCTCGCTGGCCCGACCTCTGATCGGGGCGCTCGAGCATTCCGATTTGGGATCGAACATCCTGCTGGTGCCCACGCGTGAACTGGTTTCGCCTGAGTCGCTGATTGCACGAACCTCCATCAATCGCATGGCAGGCTTCACCACCATGCCGCCGCGTGACATCGCCAGCTTCCTGCCTCAAGACGGCTTCATGCCGCCGGAAGGCCCGTTCTATCTGGTCGTCAATCCGCACACCGGCACGTGCTATGTCAATCGCGAGCCGGATGTGGCCCGCAAACTTATTGACTCCGATGAGCGCCTGCCGCTCACCCTCGAGGAAGGCTTGGCCATCGCCACCCAGCACCCGGAGTGGCTGCTGGAAAAGAACGGCTTCAATCTGCTCGGCTCACGCTCCGCAGACGGACGCGTGCCGAGCATCTGGATGAGCCAGAACGCACCGCGACTGGGAGCCGTCTGGCCCAATTCCCGCCATACTTGGCTGGGCAACGCGTATTGCACGGCCCGTCGCGGGGTGAGTCTGTTCCGTTAAAGCGATTCTCCTCAAAAGACAAGGTCGGCAAGGTGGATGGCGACCGCCCGTTGTCGGCGCATGGGGAACCGTAATGAAAGTCAATAAGGATGGCACCTTCTCCGGCTCCTACCACGACTCGGATATGGGAGCCACGGGAGACGGCTATCTCATAGGAAACGACGTCGATACGCTGAACGGCAAAGCATTGCTCAACGTGACGAGCGGAGCGGATAAGGGATACACGTTCTACGATTTCTCGTAGTGATTCAGCTGCCGTGCGGAGCGGCGGGGGAACGTGAAGGACCGGCGCGTATGCTGTGCGAAACAGCATTACGTCCCTAGACTGGTGAGGCATGACGAACCTGCGATTCCGCGAAGACGGCAGCTTCCGCGTGCTGCAGATGGCCGACATCCAAGACGGCCCCAACGTACTCCCCGATACCATCCGCCTTATCCGTGAGGCCATTCGCAAAGCCGACCCGGATCTGGTGGTGTTCACCGGCGACCAGATTCGCGGTTACGATCCTGCCTACATCGACACTTTCCTGCGCCGCCGTGGCGAGGAACCGGGCGCTCGCGTGCGTGCGGTCACCGAAGTCGAGGCCAAGCTGCGCGGAATCAAGCGGCGGGCCAGAAACCGCGTGAACAATCGTCTGCTGGCCATGAAGTCTGACGGCAGCAATCCCGACGTCCAACAAACCGCGTCCACCGCGTCCACCACGTCCACGCTGGTCTACTCCACAACATCCGATCCACAGGATGTGCCGACGACTTTGGACGAGCTCATGGACGAGACCCGTGACAAAGTCCGCCGCACGTTTGCCGGCTTCCTTGGCCCGGTCATCGAAGCGGAAGTGCCGTTCGCCGCCACCTACGGCAATCACGATTTCCAGTGCGGCATCCTGGCCGACGAGCAGGACGGCATCTACCGCGAATTCCCCGGCTGCCTGAACCCGGTCGACAGCCTCGAGCCAGGCACTTTTGCCCTGCCCATTGAGGCTTCCGACGGATCCGGGCACGTAGCTATGTCCGTCATGATGGTGAATTCCGGCGATTACGCCGGCAAGCCTGAAGAGAACGACGCCCAATACCCGGCCTATGTGGTCAATCCGCGCGGTCTTGATTTGGCTGATTCCGATGGGTATGGCACGCCAAGCCCCGAGGCGATCGATTGGCTGGGAGCCGTACAGTCCGAACTTGGCGAACGCAACGGCGACGGTAAGCCGGTGCCTGCCATCGCCTTCCAGCACATTCCGCCGCAGGAATTCTACGATTGCCTCAAAGAGGTTCCCGCATGGACGCCGAACGCGGTGGAAGGCGCACGTACCCACGCCGGCCATTGCTACGTGCTCAACCATGAGATTTGCCGGCCGGGATCGCGGCTGGGTGAGGCGATTGGCTGTGCGGACGAGAACGTCGGTGAAGTGGACGCCTTGCGTGAGGCAGGCGGCTACTTCGCGCTGTTCTGCGGTCACGATCACAAGAACGCCTTCGTGGGCCACGCGCATGGCATTGATTTGGGCTACGCGCCTACCTGCGGATTCGAATGCTATGGTCCCAAGTCGCGCTATCGCGGCATCCGCCTGTTCGAATTCCATGAAAGCAACCCGGCCGGCTACGTGACCCGCATGCTCACCTGGGGTGATCTGGTGGGCCGATACTCCAGCAACGAGGTGCGCGTCTGGTTCGAGGACCACTGCGTGACCGGTGCCATCAGCATGCGTAACGAATTGCGCCGCCCGCAGGTATTCGCAGTGCTGTCCGGTGCCATGAGCCTCGGTTTTATGGCCGTCATCCGCTCGTTGGTGAAGAAGCGGTGACGACCATAAAACCGGTCAATACATCAATTCTGCTGATACGGCCTGAATGCGGAATAGGTGGCATCCTCGTCGTATAGCAGGTTATCGGGCTCTTCCGATTTTGGCGTGTAGGGGCATGTGTCAGAGGTGGGTTTGGATGGCGTGTCTGAAGCCGCCGGCGTGCAGCAGGCTTCTGGTGATGTAGTTGTCGAGGTTTGCGGAATCCCAGGGCTATGCCCCTGAGGGTCTCGAGCCTTCCGTTGATGGCCTCGGTGGGCCCGTTCGCGCTGTGCTCCCAGTCGAAGAACGCGAGGACGTCGCCCATGCGCCCCCACGCATAGCTGTAAGTAGTAGTGCTGCGTCGGAACGCTAAGTGTGCTGGCGTATTGTGAGATGAACGGGATGTTGGAATGGGCCGTCGCTAGGATAGAGGAAGTTATGCATGTTACCAATGCGTAAACGAATATCCAATAAGCGATTGTATGAATGGTTCACACAGTAAAGGAGGAACAATGGGTCAGGATCAATCATCCGTTTTTGATCTCGCAGCGGTAGCCGCAGCGTCCAATGGGGGGAACAACGACCCGCTGCTGCCTCCGGCGCGATTCATTGGCGATCCGCAGAAGCCGAGTCGTATGCCGTACAACAAGTACGCCGCCTACGACAAGCAGATCCCGTTTGATTACCCGGAGCGTACGTGGCCGGGCAAGCGACTGCAGCGCGCGCCGCGCTGGTGCTCCGTCGATCTTCGCGACGGCAATCAGGCCCTCGTCAACCCGATGGATTCCGAGCGCAAGCTGCGTTTCTGGAACCTGCTCGTCTCCATGGGATTCAAGGAGATCGAGGTGGGCTTCCCGTCCGCTTCCGAGACCGATTTCGACTTCATCCGTATGCTCATCGAGCGTGAGCTGATTCCGGACGACGTGACCATCGTGGTACTCACCCAGTGCCGCGAGCACCTCATCCGCCGCACTTACGAGGCGCTCAAGGGTGCCAAGCGCGCCATCGTGCACTTCTACAACTCCGTGTCTGTGTTGCAGCGCGAGGTCGTGTTCCGCAAGAACAAGGAGGAGATCAAGAAGCTCGCCACCGACGCCGCCGAACTGTGCAAGGACCTCGAGAACGAGGCCAAGGGCATCGACCTGTACTACGAGTACTCGCCGGAATCCTTCACCGGCACCGAGCCGGAGTACGCCGTCGAGGTGTGCAACGCCGTGATCGGTGTTATCAAGCCGACTCCCGAGCACCCGATGATCATCAACCTGCCCGCCACCGTGGAAATGACCACGCCGAACGTGTTCGCCGACGAAGTGGAGTACGTCTCCACCCACCTCGACGACCGTGATTCCGTGGTGCTCTCCCTCCACCCGCACAACGACGAAGGCATGGGCGTGGCCGCCACCGAGCTGGCCGTGCTGGCCGGCGCCGACCGCGTGGAAGGCTGCCTGCTGGGCAACGGTGAGCGCACCGGCAACGTTGACCTGGTCACGCTGGGCCTCAACTGGCTCACCCAGGGCATCGACCCGCAACTCGACCTGTCCAACGTACCTGAGATCCGCAAGACGGTTGAGTACTGCAACCAGATCAAGATTTCCGAGCGCCATCCGTACGCCGGCAACTTCGTGTTCACCGCGTTCTCCGGCTCGCATCAGGACGCCATCAAGAAGGGTCTCGAGGCCCGTCAGGTGGCCGCCGAGCGCGCTGGCGCCGATCTCGACAGCTTCGTCTGGCTCGTGCCCTACCTGCCGATCGACCCGAAGGACATCGGTCGCACCTACGAGGCCATCATCCGCGTCAACTCGCAGTCCGGCAAGGGCGGCATGGCATACCTGCTCAAGACCAACCACAACCTTGACCTGCCGAAGCGCCTGCAGATCGAATTCGACAAGATCGTTCAGAACTTCGCCGACACCACCAAGAAGGAAGTCAAGGACGAGGACATCTGGCGCTTGTTCAAGGATGAGTACCTGCCGGTCGAACAGTCTGGCATGACCGCCGCCGGCGTGGTTGTGGGCGATACCCACGACGCTTCGCTTGCGCCTTGGGGCCGCCTGAAGCTGCTCAAGGTGTCCGTCAGCTCCGGTGAGGACGGTTCCGACACCGTGCTCAAGGCTCGCCTGCTCGACCGCGGCGTGAACGTTGGGGGCGAGCAGCCCGTGGAGCGCGAGGTGTCCGGCATCGGTAACGGTCCGATCGCCGCCTTCCTCAACGCCATCTCCAACTTCGGCGTGGACGCCTCGATTATGGACTATGTGGAGCACACCATGTCCGTGGGTACCGACGCCATGGCCGCCTCCTATGTGGAATGCCAGGTCGGTGAGGCTGACGACGCGCAGATCGTGTGGGGCGTGGGCATTGACTCGTCCATTACCACCAGCGCGCTGAAGGCGATTATCTCCGCCATCAACCGTTCCCAGCGCAACCGCTGAGGCCGCTGAGTCGCACATATAGTATTGGCTCCCCTCTCTGAGGGGAGCCAATACCATTGGGTCTCTCCCTCAGTCAGCTTCGCTAACGGCTCCCTCATCAGAGGGAGCCGTTGCTGCCATCAGAGGGAGCTGTGCTGCGGCTCCTACTGCTGCTGGGATTGCGGCTGCTGCGGGTCGGGCTTGGGCTGCGGGTCGGGCTTGGGCTGCTGCTCGACGTCGGTGTCGCCGTCCCCGCCACTGCTGGTACCCGGATAATTCGGGCATTCGGTGGAATAGCTCGGGTTGGCAAGGCACTGCTGGGCGAATTCCTGCTTCTGCTGGGCCTCGGCATCAGCCTGCTTCTTGGCTTCTTCCTCGGCCTTCCGCTTGGCTTCTTCCTCGGCCTGCTTCTTGGCCTCTTCGTCATCGGTGGTGGAAGAAGAGGAGCTCTGGCCGCCGCCCAAGCCCCACGTGCCGTCGGAGCCACCAATCTTGCCGCTGTCCTTAGGCGTGGTGAACTGCTCAACGGCGGTGCCCTGCAGCGCCTGAGTCATGTATTCCTCGAATAGGTGCGCCGGGTAGCCGGTGGAGGTGACGCCGTAGCCGCCGAATGCCGGCACAACCTGCGGGTTGCCGTCCGCATCCGGATTCCAAATGGCCCATACGTTCAACAGGCTGGGCGTGTAACCCACGAACGATGCCGCCAGCTCATCGTTGGCGGTACCGGACTTGCCGGCCACTTGGCGGCCGCCCAGCGCGCTGGACACGCCAGCGGCGGTGCCGTAGGTGGTGGTGCCCTGCATGGCCTTCTGCACCAGCGCGCAATCGTTGGCGTCAAACACCTGCTTGTTCTCGTTGGGTGCGTTATAGAGGTCCTTATTATCGGAGCTCAGCACCTTGTTCACCATGTGCAGGGTGTTCTTCACGCCATTGTTGGCGATGGTCGAATGCCCCTGCGCCAGATCCCACACGGTCAGCGCGTTGATGCCCAGCACGTTATACATGGAGCTGGTGTCGATCTCTCCCTCGATGCCCGCTTCATGCGCGATTTTCGCCGTGCGCTGCGGCGTAAGGTGTTCGTTGACGTTCATGAACACCGTGTTCACCGAGTTGGCGGTGGCCTGGTACAGGTTGATGTTGCCCCAGTTGATGTTCAGGGCGTTGTTGACCTCGGCGGTGATGCCGGAGAAATGCTGGTGCGAGTTGCCGTTGAACATCGTATCGAAGTTCACGCCGGACTGCGCGGCGCCCAGCAGCGCGAACGGCTTCATCGTGGAACCCGGCTCGAACATGGCCTGATCGGCGTTGTTGAGCTGCTGTGTGAGGTAATCCGAGCCGGCGTAGACCGAGACCACGGCGCCGGTCTTCTGTTCCACAGCGATGCCGCCCACCTGAATGCTCTCCGGCATGCCGTCCGCGCGCGTGTCTCCCACGGACTGCATCGCATCCTGCTTGGCCTTGTCAATGGTGGTAACGATCTTATATCCGCCGGTGTCAAGATCTTCCTTGGTGAACGTCTTGGAAGCCACCAGCTCACGCCGCACCATATCCAGCAGGTATCCGTTGGGGCCGGCGTATTCGTTCTGCTGCGTCACGTCGGCGGTCTGCGGGAATTCGGCGGCCTTGTGATCCTTGGCGGTGATGTAGCCGTCTTCCTGCATGATGTTCAGCACGCGCTTGAATCGGGCCTTGGCCATATCGGGGTTGTCGGCCGGATCCCACGTGGAGGGGGAGGGGATGATGCCGGCGATCATCGCGGCTTCAGACAGCGTCAGATCCTTGGCGTCCTTGTTGAAATACGACTTGGCGGCGGCCTGGATGCCGTAGGAATTGCGGCCTAGGTAAATCGTATTCATGTAGTTGCACAGCACTTCATCCTTGGATTCGGTCTGCGCGATTTTGATGGCTATGATGGCCTCGCGGGCCTTGCCCACGTAGGAGGTGGTTTCGCCCATGTAGTAGCGTTCGGCATACTGCTGGGTGATGGTCGAGCCACCCTGACGGGTGCCCTTGGTCACGTTGTTGATGAACGCGCGGGCGATGCCCTTGAGATCCAGGCCTTTATCCGTGTAGAACGTGCGGTTCTCGGAGGCCACGATGGCGTTGCCCACATAGTCCGGCAGCCCCTCGCAAGAGATGATCTCGCGGTTCTGCTCGGCGTATGAGCCAATCGGCGTGGTGCCGTCGGCGTAATAGACGGTGGTCTTCTCCGCCAAGGCGAACTTCTCGGGCTGGGGCACCTCGGTGGTGGCATACAGGTATGCGAACACGCCGATACCGATTGCCAAGCCGAGTCCGATAAGGCCAAAGAATATGCCCAATACCCACTTGAGCACACGGTGGCCGCCATTCCTTTTATGGCTGGATGCGCGATGGGTGTTGGCCGGCTTGCGGCTCGTGTTGTTCTTGCCGCGAGGGCCGCGAGTAGAGCTTGTTTTCGTGGTGCCTGCAGTCTTGCTCTGCGTGGCGCGAGGCTTACGGAGCGCGGGGCCGCGGTCTGACGAATGTGCACGACGTTTATATGAAGCCATGATTCCACCGTAACTGCTGGCCTTGAACAAACGTTTGACGTGAACGCTCTCAGGGCGAACACCAAGCGCGATTTTCCCGGAACTCTTACAATTGGGCACTATTCTGCGACTTGCATGGATATTGGCTGAAAGCCGTGGGCGCAGCGCCGGCCGGCACGCGGCAATGCCTAATAAAAAGGGCTTCCCGTCGCTCGTCCACCCATTTTCTTAAGCTTGACACAGCCTCCGCGTGGCGGTATGTCACCCAACTCCCCCAGGGCAGGAATGCAGCAAGGGTAAGTGGCCTCTGCCGGGTACGTGGAGGTTTTTCTTTTGTGCGGATTTGGCCCTGAGCGCGCGGCGATGCGGCGCACTGTCCGGGGCGCGGCCGTACAGTCGTGAATATGAATGACGCACAGAATCCTGTAATTCGTGATCCGCATGCGCCGGCCAGTATGGTGGGAGGCGCCTCTGATGCGCGCTCCGCCGCCGATAATGCAAGTGACCCGTTCGCCGCGTTGGGATCGGGCTCCGCTGCGGCAAGCGCGTCCCCAAACGTCATCGATCCGCTGGCCGGGCTTGGCTCGCCGGCTCGCGGACCGTCGCGTGGGCTTGATGATCTCGATCCGCTTGATTCCGGCGAGGTCGACCGTGGACTGGCCAAACTCGACCCGTTGGCTGTGCGCCCGCGTATCTCCAGTCGCGTGCTGTGCGCCGTGTTCGGCCTGCTGCTGATCGCGGCGGGATTCGGCATCTGGTGGGTGTGCGTGTTCACCGAAGACGGCCAGTCGTATGACGAACTGGTCTGGAAGAACCTCGTGACCGGCGTGCCCGGCGCGGTCGGCGGCCTGATGTCGCTGGTCGCCCAATCATGGCTGGTCATCGCCATCAGTTGTCTGCTTGCGGTGATTGGCGTCGTCTCGGCATTGGTGCGTCGTCGTTGGTGGCTCGTCGGGCAGATCGTCGTGTTCGCCGCGGTGTGCCTGGCCGTCACCCGAATCAAAGGGGTGCTGCCGCGTCCGTTCATCATCAATACTGATTCTCCCGCAGCCAATTCCGCGCCTTCCGGGCACACGATGCTGGCCGCCGCCTGTGCGGTGATTCTGCTGCTCGCCGTGCCTCGTGCGGCACGTGCGCTGGCGGGCATTATCGGCGTGATTTGGTCTTGGACTGTCGGCGTATCCGTGATATACGGCCAATGGCACCGCCCCTCGGACGTGGCGATGTCAATACTGCTGGTGGCCGGTCTGGCGCTGATCGTACTGGTCTTCACCCGGACGTCCGGCATGGACGAGCCGGGCAGCCGCGTCTCTTCCGTGAGCGTGCAGATTGTTAGCAGCGTGCTGATCACCGGCGGCCTCCTACTGCTGGCATACAGCGCATACGTGATCTGGCAGGTGGTTCCGGGCCTGAATATCAGCGCGAGCTGGGCGGTGTCGGGTTCGATCGTCAGCGCCATCGTGGGCGTTGCCGGTGTTGCCGCGCTCACCTTCGGCCTGCTGCTGGCTTTGCGGCACATCACTGCCGCACCGCTGAGTCGATTGGGCCTCATCGGCGCGCCTCCAGCGCCTCCACAACGGTGATTTATGGCGCGTTGTGGCCGTAAATTTGGCAGTTGACCATGAGTCGTGAGTATTATGACGCCAGAAACACCGCGCGTTTCACACAATGAATAAGGAGTAGGGCATGGCTACCAAGCTCGTGATTGTGGAGTCCCCGACCAAGGCCCACAAAATCGGTGACTATCTGGGCAAGGGATACACCGTCATGGCATCGGTCGGCCATATTCGCGACCTTGCGCAACCCAGCCAGGTGCCCGCGGCCGATAAACCCAAGTTCGGCAAGTTCGGCGTGGACGTCAACGATGGGTTCAAGCCCTACTACATCGTGGATGGCGATAAGAAGCGCACGGTAAGCGAGCTGAAATCCGCCCTGAAGGGCGCCGACGAGCTCTATCTGGCGACTGATGAGGATCGCGAGGGCGAGGCCATCGCATGGCATCTGGTGCAGACGCTCAAGCCCAAGGTGCCGGTCAGGCGCATGGTGTTCCACGAGATCACCAAGGACGCCATCAACGCCTCGCTGAGCAAAACGCGCGATGTCGACAGCCATATGGTCGACGCTCAGGAGACCCGCCGTATTCTCGACCGACTCTACGGCTACGAGCTGTCCCCAGTGCTGTGGCGCAAGGTGGGGCCGGGCCTGTCCGCCGGCCGCGTGCAGTCCGTGGCCACCCGACTGATTGTGGAGCGCGAGCGCGAGCGTATGGCGTTCAAGCGTGCGCCTTACTGGGATGTCGTCGCCACGCTGGCCGCGCCTGACGCTTTGGGCGAGCGCGCCGAGTTCGCGGCCCGCATGATCTCGTTGGGCGGCAAGCGACTCGCCGGATCCAAGGACTTCGGCTCGGATGGCCAGCTGACTCCCGATGGTTTTGCGGGCAGCGTTCGCCAGCTTGATGAGGCTTCAGCCACCGCCGTGGCCGAAGCGCTGAAGAATGCCGACTTCACCGTGATGTCGATGGAGACCAAGCCGTACCGCCGCCGCCCGCAGCCGCCGTTCACCACCTCCACCCTGCAGCAGACCGCGGGAAATCGCCTCGGGATGGGGTCTCGCGCAGTGATGCGTGCAGCACAGAGCTTGTACGAGAACGGCTACATCACATACATGCGAACCGATTCGGTGACGCTTTCACAGGAGGCCATCACCGCCGCCCGCAACGCCGTCTCCTACCATTTCGGCGACAAGTTCCTCTCCGCCGAGCCCAAGCAGTACGCCACCAAAACCGCTGGCGCGCAGGAAGCCCACGAGTGTATTCGCCCGGCGGGATCCCGATTCCATGACCCCGATGAGCTGGCCTCCAAGCTGCCCATTGACCAACTGCGCCTGTACACGCTGATCTGGCAGCGCACGCTGGCATGCCAGATGGCCGACGCCACCGGATCGACCGCCACCGTGCGCCTGTCTGCGCCGGCTGGTCCCGCCGATGGTGAGGCTGTATTCCAGGCATCCGGCACAGTCATCGAAT
>OATI01000796.1_pt1 | contig 20531 bp, 17 predicted proteins | sample 1494981 | NCBI WGS metagenome assembly OATI01 (sample SAMEA2579952, study PRJEB22360) | human gut metagenome
CAAAACGAGTGTCTGCGTGGCAAGCCATTTTTCATCATCACTTCCCGACAGATTATTTCGGTTGCCCTGATACCCATAGAGCAGGGCAAGCCCAACCGCCTTTTTCTGATTGGCTGAAAGGGCGTTCCAAGTATCGGAGGAAGCCTTTTTCAAGGTATTTCCTGTTTTCAGCGGTACTCCCGGCTGAATACAAAACGCATTCTCACCGTCTACAAACATACGGTACTTATAATTTCCCGTTCCGCCTGCGGTATAGCCGCCGATATTCGCACTGGAATTGTACCTCATCGCATTACCGTTGCTGTCATAGGTGTGGGAAAAGGAAATCGTCCCGATGTCACCCGCAGCAAACGCCGTCGCAGGCATTATGGATAATGCCGTGACCGCAGCCATTACAAAAGCCGCAGCCTTTTTGAACAATTTAGGGATTTTCATAGTTACCTCCTGTAATTTGGATTGAATATTTTGCCTTACTGACCGAAAAAAGCTGCCCGTTATGGACAGCCTAAAGTATTTCTTTTCTCGGATAGTTACTGGCAGTAGTTAGGGGGTGAGGTGTGGAGAGGGGGAAGCCAAAATAATAGCTATCCACTCAAATGGGCAGACCTCACCCTCGGTGTGTGGCTATCTCTCGTGAGCCTTGTTCCGCTGCAAGTGTCGGTTATAAAACTCCAACGCCTTGACAACAAAATTCGTTTCCTGCCCTCTGGGAACAGTCTTTGGAATGAGCTTGGTTATCCTCTCGTCACGGAAAGCAGGTTTTTCCTTCTGATTGGGCTTTTCTTCCTCCATAATGGACTGGATAACCTCGGAAGTGAGCTTGCCATCTTGGTTATACTTCTTCATTTTGATAGCCTGTGCCAATGACGGGGTAGCATCGTTGTACTCCATTGCTTCAAGCAGGGTGTATTGCTGTTCCTCGGTCAGATAAGAAACCTCAACCGCAGGACGAAAAGCAATCTGCCTTTCATCTACCATTTGCAGGATTTCGGGAACAAGCTCCGTTAGACGGATATAGCGGCGTATCTGGTCTTTGCTTTCTCCAACAAGTTCTCCTAATTCCTCATCAGAACGCCCTTTTGATAAATTAGTCGCCAATGGCGACGCATTTTCTTTTGGGGGTCTGCCTGCCTGTCGTTTCATAGCTTCCAACCGCATTTTATACGCAAACGCTTTCTCACTCGGCAAAATAACAGAGCGTTGGAGATTACTTTCCACCATAACAATAATGGCTTCATCACGGGTAAGCTCTTTGACCTCGCATTTCAGCGTTTCAAGTCCTGCAAGTTCACAAGCCTTTTTTCGCCTGTGACCACTGATAAGCTCATACCGTCCGTCCTCTTTTAAGCGAACTGTCGCAGGGGTCATTACACCGTTTCGCTTGATACTCTCAACAAGTTGTTCCATATCTTCGTCCATCAAAACCTTGAACGGGTGGTCTGGAAACTCGTCAATCTCCGATATGGGAATATCCCGTATCTTGCTTAGCTTTGCTTCCTCACGGCTTTCGTCCGTCTGAAAAAGGTCATCGTATGCGGTCAGCTCGATTTTGGTTTCTCTGCTTCTCGCCAATCTCTGCCACCTCCTTTCCTAACTGCTCATAGGCTGCGGCAACCTTGCCGCTTTTGTCGTAAGCAAAAATACTTTTGCCTTCTGCGGTAGCTTCCACCGCACGGATAGAATGAGGTATCTCGGTATCAAATACCTTGATTTTCTTACCGTATGCACTTTTGACCGTTGCCGTAATTTCCTTAGAAATGTTGGTACGGGGCATTACCATAGTCATTAAGATACCGTCTATCCGCAGCTTTGGGTTGATTTGCCGCTTGACCATTGATACGGAGCGAAGCAAAAGCTCCAGACCTTTAGCCGAGAGATAGTGGGGCTGTGTCGGGATAATCACGCTGTCAGCCGCCGCCAGAGCATTGATGGTTATCATGCCTAAGCTCGGCATACAATCAATAAGCACATAGTCGTAATTCTTTTTAACCTCATTGACATAGGTTTTCAGCACACGCTCACGGCTCATTGCATTGATTAGCCTTACTTCAAAGCCCGACATCTCAATGTTTGACGGAAGCAGGTCGACGCCCTCGCTATGGTGGATAATACCCTGTGAAACATCAAGCGTTTTATCGTCTATGATGTTCTGCATCACAGTAGAAAGCGTTATGGGAATATCGTCTGGTCTGTTATAACCCAGAGCCATCGTGAGATTTGCCTGTGCATCGGCATCAATCAGCAGGACTTTTTTACCCTGCTGCACCAGACTTACACCCAGATTGACCGCTGTGGTTGTTTTTCCGACACCGCCTTTCTGGTTAGTCAGAGCAATCACTTTGCAATTTGACATAGATGCGTCCTCCTTTCGCATAGATTTAGCCACTTTGTCAAGGTGGCTATGTAAACAGTACCAGAGAACGCAAAAAAGCCGCCTACTCTTAAAATCAATAAGAATAAGCGGCTTTGTAATTTGCCTTAGACATATTCAATTTTCATTCTCTTGGTCGGTGCATTTATGACCTTAAAAATAAGCTCGTCAACACAATCCGTATATCTGCCTTGCTGAATGAGCTGATTTTTTAACTCTACAAGGCTATGTATCAAAAGTTTTCTTTCGTGGCTATCCAAATACAGATGATTAAATTTCTCTCTCATAAGCACACCTCCACTTCTTTAGCTTCATTATATTGGAAAGTAGGGGAAAGGACAAATCTGCAAAAAGGGACAAAAAATAAGCGTACCACTATTTCTAATGATACGCTTATCGTATTTAACTGTTAATCAAGGTCTATGAATACCCTTACAGTGGTATCTCTCCACTGATTTTTCCTTACATACTGTCCGTTAGCCTTTCGATAGGCTGCTGCCTGCTCGAAACTAAGCGGCAATTCAAAGGAAAGAGAACTCCTACCTATTTGCAATAGCAGCCTGTGCTGCTGCAAGACGAGCGATCGGTACACGGAATGGTGAGCAGGATACATAGTTAAGACCGATCTTGTGGCAGAATTCTACAGAAGACGGATCTCCACCATGCTCGCCACAGATACCTACGTGAAGGTTCGGGTTAACCGGTTTGCCGAGTTCGATAGCCATCTTCATCAGCTTGCCAACGCCAACCTGATCCAGTTTTGCAAATGGATCGTTCTCGAAGATCTTAGCGTCATAGTATGCGTTGAGGAATTTACCTGCATCATCACGGGAGAAGCCATATGTCATCTGAGTAAGGTCGTTTGTACCGAAGCAGAAGAAGTCTGCTTCTTTAGCGATCTCATCAGCTGTAAGAGCTGCTCTCGGGATCTCGATCATTGTACCAACTTCATACTGAAGGTCAGAACCAGCGGCTTTGATCTCAGCATCAGCTGTCTCAACTACGAATTTCTTAACATATTTAAGCTCTTTTACATCGCCAACAAGTGGGATCATGATTTCCGGTTTGATTGTCCAGTCCGGATGAGCTTTCTTAACTTCGATTGCTGCGCGGATAACTGCTGTTGTCTGCATCTTAGCGATTTCAGGATAAGTAACAGCAAGACGGCATCCACGATGTCCCATCATCGGGTTGAACTCATGAAGAGAAGCGATGATAGTCTTGATCTGCTCTACAGTTTTGCCCTGAGCATCTGCAAGTTTCTTGATGTCAGCTTCATCTGTAGGAACGAACTCATGAAGAGGCGGATCCAGGAAACGGATAGTAACAGGGTTACCTTCCAGAGCTTCAAAGAGACCTTTGAAGTCATCCTGCTGATATGGAAGAACTTTTTCAAGTGCTTTTTCTCTCTCTTCTGCTGTTTCGGAGCAGATCATTTCACGGAATGCATCGATACGTCCCTCACCGAAGAACATATGCTCTGTACGGCAAAGACCGATACCTTCTGCACCAAGCTCTACAGCTTTCTTAGCATCTGCAGGAGTATCTGCGTTTGTACGAACTTTCATTGTTCTGTACTTGTCAGCCCATGCCATGATGCGTCCGAACTCACCAGCGATTGTAGCGTCTACAGTCGGGATGATTCCGTCGTAGATGTTACCGGTTGTACCATCGATGGAAATGAAGTCTCCTTCATGGAACTCTTTACCAGCAAGTGTGAATTTCTTGTTTTCTTCGTCCATAGCGATATCACCGCATCCGGATACACAGCACTCACCCATACCACGGGCAACAACTGCTGCGTGAGATGTCATACCACCACGAACTGTCAGGATACCCTGAGCAGATTTCATACCTGTGATGTCTTCCGGAGATGTCTCCAGACGAACAAGAATTACTTTTTCTCCTCTTGCAGCCCACTCTACAGCGTCATCTGCTGTAAATACAACTTTACCGCAAGCAGCTCCTGGAGATGCTCCGAGTGCTTTTGCCATTGGTGTTGCAGCTTTTAATGCAGCAGCATCAAACTGTGGGTGAAGCAGAGTGTCAAGGTTTCTTGGATCGATCATAGCAACAGCTTCTTCTTCTGTTCTCATTCCCTCATCAACAAGGTCACAAGCGATCTTTAAAGCAGCCTGAGCTGTTCTCTTACCGTTACGTGTCTGAAGCATATACAGTTTACCATGCTCTACAGTAAACTCCATATCCTGCATGTCTCTGTAGTGTTTTTCAAGTGTTTCGCAAACCTGTTTGAACTGTACGAATGCTTCCGGGAATTTCTGTTCCATTTCGGAGATGTGCATAGGTGTACGAACACCGGCAACAACGTCTTCACCCTGAGCATTTGTAAGGAATTCACCAAACAGACCGTTAGCTCCTGTAGCAGGGTCACGTGTGAAGGCAACACCTGTACCACAGTCATCACCCATGTTACCGAATGCCATCATCTGTACGTTAACAGCTGTACCCCAGGAATACGGGATATCGTTGTCACGACGATATACGTTCGCACGTGGGTTGTCCCAGGAACGGAATACGGCTTTGATAGCACCCATTAACTGTTCCTTAGGATCAGTTGGGAAATCAGCACCGATTTTTGCTTTATATTCAGCTTTGAACTGTTCAGCTAATTCATGAAGGTCTTCTGCAGTAAGTTCAACATCCTGCTTAACACCTCTTTTAGCTTTCATCTCATCGATAAGTTCTTCGAAATATTTCTTTCCGACTTCCATAACTACATCAGAGTACATCTGGATGAATCTTCTGTAGCAGTCCCATGCCCAACGAGCATTGCCGGATTTTTCAGCAAGTACGTTAACAACGTCTTCATTTAAACCAAGGTTCAGGATAGTATCCATCATACCTGGCATAGAAGCTCTCGCACCAGAACGAACGGAAACAAGCAGAGGATTTTCTTTGTCACCGAATTTCTTTCCGGTAACTCCTTCCATTTTGGTGATTGCTTCCATGATCTGAGCCATGATCTCATCATTGATCTGTCTTCCGTCTTCATAGTACTGAGTACATTGTGAAGCCCTGAGGTACAGGAAGACCAAGGTTTGTCATTTCAGCAAGGTTGGCACCTTTACCACCCAGAAGGTTTCTCATATTAGCGTTACCTTCTGTAAACATGTAAACCCATTTTGCCATTTTACATTTTCCTCCTAAATTATTGTTCTTTTGTAACTATTCAGCATTCTGTTGTGAAGTAACTGAACAGCCACACCTTTCGCACATAAGTAAATATATGTTTCTTATACGCACATAATCATTTTATAGAATTTGTGTCATTTCGTCAAGGTTATTCTGCTAAAATTAGCTAAAATTTTTATACATTCTGCATAAAGTGATTTATTTTATTATTCTTATTATTGTTAAGGTTTTCTCAGTCCTTTATTCTGGTCTTTATCTATATTTTTCTCTCACATCTCATTATAACAGGAAAAAACGGGAAGCAAAACAGATAAGTTGATCTGCCCGGCTGCCCGTTTATAATTTTCATCAATTATTTCTTTCTGCCTTTTTTCATGTTCAGTACCAGATGTCTCGGCATACCATTTACCATAATAGGCTGATAATCTCCCTGGATCAGAGGTTTAATATAGTCTACAAAATCCTTAGTTACGTTTGTAGCATCTTTATTCATCCATTCTCTCGGAACAAGTTTCTCCTCATTTGCGATTCTGTGTACATCGTAGATACCTGTAGCTGCCATGTAGGGATCATCGGAAACACGGTCGATAACAACCATCTTACCTGTGTCACCTTCATCTGCAGCTTTAACTGCAGCACCACCTACCATGAATGCTTCATCAATATCCACTCTGGATGCCATATGGGAAGCACTTCTCTGTAATGTGGAAAGTTCAACAGCTCTTGTCTTGCATCCGCACTCCGCTGCCAGGAAGTTTGCCAGATAAGTGGCTGTTCCCTGAAGCTGTTTGTGTCCAAATGCATCCACATAGTCTCCCACGCTTCCAAGCTCACATACATATCTTCCGTCTGCCAGCTTGATTCCCTCGGAAACTGCGATTACAATAGATGCTTTTTTATTCAGAAGATCTTTTACTTTTGCAAGGAATTTCTCAACATCAAAAGGCACTTCCGGCAGATAGATCAAATCCGGTCCGTCGCAGTCCTCAGATTTTGCCAGTGCTGTGGCACCTGTAAGCCATCCGGCATTACGTCCCATAATCTCCATGATCGTAATCATATTTTTCTTATAAGTAAGTCCCAGTGCATCGCGGATCACTTCTTTTGTGGATGCGCCGATATATTTTGCAGCACTTCCGAATCCGGGTGTATGATCTGTCAGCGCCAGGTCATTGTCGATTGTTTTCGGAACACCAAGGAACTTCTGAGTCTGTCCTGTGAGAATCGCATAATCAGACAGTTTCTTGATCGTATCCATGGAATCATTTCCGCCAATGTAGATAAACGCATAGATATCCAGTTTATTTAAGATCTCAAAAATCTTCTCATAAATTGCTTTATCTTCGTGAATCTCAGGAAGCTTGTAACGACAGGAACCTAAAAATGCAGATGGTGTTCTCTTGAGTAATTCGATATCCAGTTCTGAATGAATCTGTGTTGACAGATCAATATACTGTTCATCCAACAGTCCCTGAATGCCGTGAAGCATTCCGTATACTTTGTCAAATCCTCGTTCAATGGCATTCTTATAAACTCCGGCAAGACTGGAATTGATTACTGCAGTAGGTCCTCCTGATTGTCCAACAATGATATTTCTTTTTTTCGCCATAGCAATGACCTCCTTGTTTTCACGTTTTGTTCATTATGTCTTAGAGTGTGTCTGAAAAATGCTTTACGCAAGATGTGCGTCACAATTTTTCAGACACGCTCTGGTCCCGCAGGACTCGTTGAGGTAAATTGTAACAAATATTTTTTTATTCGTCAATCATTTATTGTGGTTTTTACACATATGATTTCTGTATTTCGTCACTATATCAGTGTATTTTTCAATTTACCACGACATTTCAGATCTATTTTTGTATATTTATAACTATAATTAATCCGGCCCATGTGTTATACTTATAGACAGATTGATTCCGGCATCAACTTATAGCAATCAAAACCTTTTTAAAAATTGCCGGACATCAATGTCCGTGACTATTCGGTACCTTCGCAGTTACGAACCAAAATGCATTTCAAATCACCTTCGGTGATTTGCAGAATACTGCCAGCTGAACAGTTACACAATATTTATCGATCAAGGAGGATTCATTTATGATCCATACAATTGAAAACGACTATCTTAGAGTATCTGTAGACGATCATGGTGCTGAGCTTTGCAGCATTTTTGATAAAGTACATAACAGAGAAGTGATCTGGCAGGCAGATCCGGCTTACTGGAAACGCCACGCACCGGTTCTTTTCCCTAATGTGGGACGTCATTTTGAGGATCACTATCGTATTAATGGAGTCGAATATCCCTCCAGTCAGCATGGGTTTGCCAGGGACAGCGAATTTACCTGCGTGGATATGACTGCTGATTCCATCACCCATAGGCTGAAATCTTCTGATGCCACAAGAGAAAATTATCCATATGATTTTGAGCTGAAGATCAAGCATGTTCTGGAGAAGAACCAGGTCAGTGTATGCTGGGAAGTGATCAGCCTTAATGATGAAACCATGTATTTTACAATTGGCGGCCATCCTGCATTCAATGTACCTGCCGGAGGAATTGGCTCCCAGGAGCAATATCATCTTACTTTCGACGGCCGGGATTCCCTCTCCTATCTGCTGATCGACATGTCATCAGGCACCGCGGTCGCAGATAAAGCTTATACACTGGAGCTTGAGAATGGTTCCTGCCTTATTGATGCTCACATGTTTGACAAAGATGCCCTTATTTTTGATGACCAGATTGAAAAGGCCGGTATCGCTTTCCCTGACGGAACTCCTTATGTGGAACTAATCTGTCATGGATTTCCAAGCTTTGGCATCTGGTCCGTCCCGGGTTCTCCTTTTGTATGTCTTGAACCATGGATGGGACGCTGTGATGATTTTGGATTTAAGGGCGAGCTTCCGGAAAAGAAATATATCAACACTCTGGACAAGAATGAAATTTTTACTGCATCATATGAAATAAAAATTTATTAATTTTCTCCATTTATCCTGAAAGCTGTGCTATAATGTCACAGTATATGAAAGTCATCCTGTCCGGTATCCACGAATTTACCCATGCAGACATGACTGATTCATGGCAGCCACTCAGGACTTTCATAGAAAAACACAGGAGGAAATTTCCATGACTAGAGAAGAATTTCAGAAGCTGACACAGGATGTTGTACTGCTCGACGGTGCTACCGGTTCCAATCTTATGGCCGCCGGAATGCCAAGAGGAATCTGTACAGAAGCATGGATCATGGAGCACAAAGAAGTTCTGCAGAATCTGCAAAAGGCTTATGTTGAAGCAGGAAGCCAGATCGTATACGCACCTACTTTCGGCGGAAACCGTTACAGTCTCGGACTTCACGGACTGCAGGATAAGCTTGCGGAAATGAACCATGCACTTGTAAATATTTCCAGAGAGGCAGTAGGACATAAGGTCTATGTTGCCGGTGATATTACCACAACAGGCAAGATGATGGAGCCTGCCGGTGATCTCACCTATGAGATGGCATATGAAACATACTGTGAACAGATTAAGGTTCTTGAAGATGCAGGTGTTGATCTGATCGCTGCGGAAACCATGATCAATATCGAGGAAACACTTGCTGCACTGGATGCTGCTGCATCCGTAAGTTCTCTTCCTGTAATGTGTACAATGACCGTAGAAGCTGACGGAAGCATTTTCAGCGGAGGAAATGCTGTGGAGGCTGCGATCGCCCTTGAGGGTGCAGGTGCTGTGGCAGTTGGGATCAACTGTTCTGTAGGACCTGACCAGCTGGTATCCGTTGTCCGCAATATCAAAGAGAACGTATCCATTCCTGTCATCGCCAAACCTAATGCCGGTATGCCGACGATTGATGATCAGGGAAATGCCATTTACAGTATGGACGCCAAAAGCTTTGCAGAACATATGAAGGTTCTGATCGAAAATGGTGCGTCTGTTGTCGGAGGATGCTGTGGTACTACTCCGGAATTCATCCACGAGATAAGCAGAAGCCTCGGAAGATAGATTTTGTATCTTCGACAGCCATAGTCAGACGAATAACGAATATTCGCAGCCAAAGCAGGGAACTTTCCTGATTCGGTTAAAGAGGGATATGACTCAAAAAAAGCACATAACTTAGGATAGAATCTGTCTCAATCCGAGATACTCTCATCCTCTGTTATGTGCTTTTTGGTAATTGTCCGGCTTTCCTCTGTCCTGATTCTGCGAAAATACCATGGCAATTCTATAAACAGTTGCGCTTTTTATTATCTGCTTTTCATCTACTTCACTTTGATTGCCTTCTTCGGGCACATCTCCTGGCAGCAGAAACAGCGGATACACTTTCTGTAATCATATACCGGCGGCTTTCCTTTGCCTTTTCTGAAATCCACAGCTTTCCCTGGAACCGGACAGCTCTGCACACAGATCCCACAGCGAACACATTTATCAGCTTCTATATATGGTTTTTTCTGAAAAATATTTAACGCTCCCGCCATTCTTGTCCAGATATTCTTTCGCACTTCTGTACGGTCTACATTAAAAGCCGGATTTCCGTATTTTTTCACTGCCTCTGCCATGGAAATCTCCCCGTCTGGTGTCAGAAGGGTAATCTCCTCTTCTTTCCATGTACCAAGTCCCATTTTCTCGCCATGATAGTTCGTCGGAACCATCTCCGGTTTCAGATAAACCAGACGGCTGAATACACTGTCCAGTGCAACCGGATCTGTGGACATCAGCAGTACATTCATAGGAACCGGATCTCCCGAACCCGGTCCGTTGCCCTCCATGGCCACAATCCCATCCATCACATACAGCTTCGGTGCCACACATTTATTCAGATCAATAAGCATTCTGGCAAAGCTGTCTGCACTCGGGTACTGCGTGTGCCCCTTCGCTTTATGAAATCCATATACAAACCCATAGCTGTTCTTAACCGCACCGGTGATACGTTCTAATGCATGTGTTTTCATCTTGCTCAGGGAAATCACACAGTCCTGCTCCAACAGTTCTTTTGGCAGGATAAATTCCTTTGCCTGGACTCCCTGCGGATAAGCAGTTTTCACGCCCTCAGAATAATCAACAGCCGGAATATGATATTTCTCAAGATAAGTATCCATTCCTGTTCCGCGGATCACTGCCTGAGTGGTTCCATGACCGCAGGAATCTGCAAGCACAATATTCTCATACCCACTTTCACGCAGGATTCCCGCAAAAACTCCTACTACAACCGGATGTGTGATCACTGCTTTCTCTACCTCTGCTTTTTTCAGCAGATTCGGCTTCAGCAGGATCTTCGCATCCTTTGGAATCAGAGTCTCCACTCCACCCAGAAAATCCAGCCCCTGCTTCAGAAGCATATAGATTTTTTCTTCATCATATTCCCGACAGGGAAGTAATACTACTTTACTTTTCACCAAATTTACGCACCTTTATCATCTCCCGACAGATCTACCTGTCTCAGTGCTTTTCTTACCGGCAAAATACATGCCGGCACTACAGAGAGACAGTCCACACCCATCCTCAGAAGTTCTTCTGTCAGAGCAGTGTCTGCTGCAAGTTCCCCGCAGATACAGACACGTCTGTTTTCTGCATGTCCCGCTTCGATCACCATTTGAATCATACGCAGCACTGCCGGGTGATGGTCATTATATTTCTTGCGCAGAAGCGGATTCTGTCTGTCCATCGCCAGTGTATACTGACTCAGGTCATTGGTTCCAAGACTCAGGAAATCCACTCTTCTGGCAAGCTCCCGGCTGATCATGACTGCTGCCGGAGTCTCGATCATGATTCCTGTCTTAATATGTTTATACGGAATTCCTTTTTCATCCAGCCCGCTCTTTACTTCCCGGATAATTTCTTCAATCTCATCCATTTCCTCTTCTGAGCTGATCATCGGATACATCAGCGCCAGGTTTCCATATGCACTCGCCCTGAAAATTGCCCGAAGCTGTGCCTTGAACATTCTTTTTCTGTCAAGGCAGAGACGGATTCCTCTGTTCCCCATGATTGGATTTGTCTCGTCCGGGATATTCAGATATTCTGCCTGCTTGTCTGCTCCGAGATCTGCCGTACGGATCACAGTGAGCTTTTCTCCCATGGTCTCCGCAATCTTTTTGTATGCAAGAAACAGCTCATTTTCACGAGGATAATTTTCTCTTCCAAGATACTGGAATTCACTGCGCAGAAGACCAATCCCGGCAGCTCCGTAATACAGCACACTGTTCAGGTCGTCCATATTTCCGATATTGGCATAGATTTCAATTTTTCTGCCATCTTTTGTGATATCCGGTTCTCTCCTTAATTTCAGAAGCTCTTCTCTTTCTTCTTTATCAGCCTGCCTGCGGATCTCATATTCTTTTTTTACCTCTTCATCCGGATCAATATACAAAGTTCCGGTATATCCGTCCACAATAGCCTGCCGTCCGTCCCACTCCGAATCTGTGTCAATTTCCAGCAGCGCCGGTATATTCATTGTTTTTGCCATAATGGCAGCATGAGACATGTCGGAACCATGATGGGTAACAATAGCCATCAGTTTATCCTTATCCATCTCCATCAGTTCTGTTGGCGTGATACTCTCCGTCACAACGATCACAGGCTCATCCCCAAGATCTATCCTGGGAGAGATACCTCCCAGTTCACCGATCAGGCGGTCGGAAATCTCCCGCATATTATCCAGCCGTTCTTTAATCGCAGGCTCTTCGAGAGTTCTGAAAGTCTTAAGCATCTCATCCCTTGTAGTCATTACCGCATAGGCAGAATTTACTTTTTCACTCTGTATGACACTCTCAATGGCACGTTGAAAGCTTTTTCCCTCCAGCAGATTCTTCTGTCTGAGAAAAATCTCTGCCTGGGTTCCCTGAATTATGCAGTTTTTTTCATATAAATCCTCCAGCTGTTCCATGACTCTGGTGCGCGCCTGCCGGAAAATATTCAGCTCTGTTTTCACATCTGTGATCTCGTACTGGCGCATCTGATATTCGCTTTTATGATAATACAGTATCTTACCGATGGCAATTCCGGAAAAGGCACCGGTTCCCTTGTAAACATCCATATTAACTCCTTAGTTGATTAACCCCTTAGTCGCAGGCAGCCTTAAATTCAGTCCAGTTCTTCTGATACTGTGCGTCTGCGTCCTGGCTTACATTCTGGACGATCTCGCCCTTTGTAACGTCATCCGGAACTACCAGATCCGGATTTACCAGCTCATCTGCTGCTTTATTTGTGCTGTAATAGCCGATATAGTCTGTGCATTTCGCTGCAACCTCCGGCTGCATGATGTAATCCATGAAAGAATATGCCGCATCTTTATCCGGCGCTTCACTTGGAATAAACATACCCATAATACCAAATCCAAGTCCTTCTTCCGGATATACCACCTTCAGATCAGGATTCTCAGCCAGAGCAGCTGTTACCTGAGAGGTATAAAGAAATGCAACACTTGCTTCTCCGTTGAGAAGTGCATTCTGTGTATTGTCATCCTGGATCAGACGTACATTCGGAGCAAGTTCCAGAAGCTTCTCTCCTGTCTTCTTGATCACGTCAACGTCCTCTTCATTCATGCTCTCGCCCATGGAAAGCTGGGTGATACCATTGATCACACGATAGTTTGCAGTCAGTGCAATGCTGTCCTCAAGAGACGGATCCCAGAGGTCTTTATATCCTTTGATATCAATATCCACCTGTTCCGGATCATAAACGATCAGCGGGATGCCTGCTCCGTAAGGAACTGTGTATTCATCGTCTGGATCATAGAACTGTCCCTGATATAATGGGTTGATATTTTCGATATTCTCCAGAGAATCCTTGTCAAGCTTCTCTGCAAGTCCTTCCTGGATCGCAGTTTCCAGAATATAATCATCTGCGATTACGATATCATAGTCGCCGCCCTTTGCCATGGAAAGCTTCTCAAGCATGGTTTCATCTGTATCGAAGTTTGAATAAACAACTTTAACTCCTGTCTCTTTTTCAAAATCATCCAGAACTTCCTGCGGGAACATTCCCTCCCATGTAAAAAGTACAAGTTCTTTATCATCTCCTGCATCCTTAAATCCGGTAAATACAGATCCGGCCATTAATGCACACATAACTACTGCAAGTACTCTTTTTTTCATAAATGATCTCCCTTCTTATGCTCTGCATTGTAGTCTGCATCAGTCACTGTCCACCTTCCACCGTATCGGCAGACAGCGGCTATCCTTTTTTACTTTGCTTTTACTTTTGTCCAGAGTTCCGCAAATTTCTGCTTGATCTTTGGCTGCTGATAAGCAAAGATTTCGTTATTCGGGTTGGTTGTATCCGGAATATAAGAACTGATCCCGGCATAGTCCCCCTCCTTCATGGTTTCAAAAGCACTCTTCACTGTAGAAGTATACCCTACTTCTTCCGTATTGGAAAGAGCAGATTTATCACTGATCATAAAATTAATAAATTTATGGGCAAGCTGTACTTCGCTGCAGTCCTTTGTGATAACCATTGCATCATACCATCTGTTGGTTCCCTGTTCCGGTGTGAAGTAGTCCAGATTCGGGTTTTCACTGATAATGTAAGATGCATCTCCGGAGTACACAACTGCCAGCGCTTTGTTTCCTGAAATCATGTTGTCGATCACATCATCGCCTGCATAGATCGGATCCATAGTGTCACGCTGATTGATCAGCCACTGATAAGCCGCCTCGATCTCAGCCTCATTTGTAGTATTCATGGAATACCCAAGTGCCTTTAATGCTATCATAAAGGAATCTCTCTCAGAATCATACATGTAAATATTTCCTTTATATTTCGGATTACACAGAAGATTCCAGCCATCTTTCAGATCAGCCTCATCTACTACTGTCTTATCATAAAGGATTCCTACTGTTCCCCAGAAATACGGACAGGAATAACGGTTGCCCGGATCATAGCTCTGGTTCATGACATCATTCAGCAGATTTTTCTTATTCGGAATTTCTTTCCAGTCAAGTGCCTGCAGATATTCTTCTTTGATCAGTCTCTCAATCATGTAATCAGACGGGATCAGCACATCATAAGTCTCACCGCTTGAAAGCTTGGTGTACATCATCTCATTTGACTCAAAAGTCTCGTATACGATGGTACAATCATATTCTTTTTCGAAATCCTCAAGAAGAGAAAGATCCATGTACTCTCCTGCATTGTAAACTTTCAGCACATGAGTGGACTGCGCCACGAATCCCCATTTGATCAGCCCTGCCATAACGGCAACAACCAGAACTACAGAGACAATTTTTACTGCTTTCCTGTTCAGCTTTCTGGCTTTATTCTTAAACTTCGGAAGCAGATTGGACAAAAGCAGTACCACGATGATGACTACGATCACGATGGTTGACAAAGCATTGATCGTCGGATTGATACGCTTTGTCATATTATATACAACAATAGAGATATTCTTTACACCATTTCCTGATACGAAATAGGAAATAACGAAATCATCAAATGACATGGTAAATGCAAGCAGCGCGCCTGCGAAAATACCCTCTTTGATCATCGGCACGATAACCTTTGTCAGAGCCTGAAAAGGTGTTGCCCCAAGGTCCATGGCAGCATTTGCCATATTCGGATCCAGAGCCCTTACCTTCGGATAAACACTGGTAATTACATACGGGGTGCAGAACGCAATATGTGCCAGCAGCATAGTCAGATATCCTTTTCGAAATCCCAGAGAAGAGAACAAGAGCATCAGACTGATGGCAGTTACGATCTCAGGATTCAGGATCGGGATATTATTAATATTCAAAAGCAGTTCCTTGATTACCTTCTTTGATTTGGATAAACCGATCGCTGTAATGGTTCCAAGTATTGTAGAAACAATGGTCGCAATGATCGCAATGGTAACAGATACATAAACTGCCTTAATTACTTCCCCGTTACCGAGAAGTTCCTGATACCAGCGCAGAGAAAAGCCTGTAAATCTGGTCAGTGACTTGGATGAATTAAAGGAAAAGATCATCGTCACCAAGATTGGCAGGTAAAAGAAAGCAAGGCAGAGTACTACATATAACATTGAGAAAAATTTATTATTACGTTTCATGCCGTCCTCCCTTATTCATCTTTATCCATCTTCTTCATCAGGCTCATAAAGATCAGAATGAGCACAGCCAGAATCAGAGAAATCGCACTTCCGAAGTTCCAGTCACCAACTGAGATAAACTGAGACTCGATCAGGTTACCAATCAGCATGTACTGTCCGCCTCCGAGAAGTTTCGGAATAACGAATGTGGAAATAGACAGCAGGAATACCATCATGATTCCATTGAGCACACCGGGGATGGACAATTTCCAGATAACCTTTGTGAAGGTCTGGAATTTATTTGCACCCAGGTCATAGGCAGCCTCGATAAAGGATTTATCCATCTTGCTCAGGGATGTGTGGATCGGAATGATCATAAATGGCATAAAGTTACAGACCAGACCAACCACTACGGAAAAGTCCGTATACATCATTGTCACCGGGGAAATCCCCAGTAATCCAAGCAAATGGTTGATGATACCATTGTCCGACAGCAGGTTCATCCATGCATAAGTACGCAGAAGCATATTGATCCATTCCGGAATAGTTACCAGCAGGATTAGAAGACTCTGGGATTTTTCCGGACATTTGGAAATAATATATGCCAGCGGATAGCCAAGCCCCAGACAGATGACCGTCGTCAGGATTCCAAGCTTAAAGGATTTGAAAATAACGCTCATATACGTAGCTTCCAGGAATTTGCGGAAATTCTCCAGGGTGAAGGAGAACGTCAGCACCTCGTTTCCGTCTTCTGTAAATGCATATAATGCGATCAGTATCAGCGGGATGACAATGACCACAAATGCCCACACAAGATATGGTTTGATAAGACTTCTGTACTGTTTCATCAGTAGCTTCCCATCTTACACATAACATGGATGTCTTCAGGCCCGAATTTCAGTCCCACTTCCCTTCCGACTTCCGCATAATCTGTGGTATGAACCATATAAGTACGAAGTTCTGTCTCGATCAGGATTTCATAATGCACACCCTTGAAGGTAATATTGCGCACGATTCCCCTGATCTTTGCCTGACCGGGATCTACGATATCCAGATCCTCAGGTCTTAATACAACTTCAATCTCTTCATTATCTTCAAATCCCTTATCCACACATTCAAACTCAAATCCGTCAAAAGCAACCAGATAATCACGGATCATGGTTCCCTCGATAATATTAGATTCACCGATAAAGCCTGCAACAAAACGGTTTTCCGGCTCATTGTAGATATCTGTAGGAGAGCCAATCTGCTGAATCTCACCGTTATTCATAACAACAACCGTATCTGACATGGACAGGGCTTCTTCCTGGTCATGGGTAACATAAATGAAAGTGATGCCGACTTCCTGCTGGATTTTCTTTAATTCTACCTGCATCTGTTTACGGATCTTTGCATCCAGTGCACCCAGGGGCTCATCTAAAAGCAGAACCTTCGGCTCATTTACCAGAGCTCTGGCAATGGCCACTCGCTGCTGCTGTCCACCGGAGAGCAGAGTTACATCTCTTTTCCCAAAGCCTTCCAGACCAACCATCTTCAGCATACGCTCCACCTTCTGGGCGATGACAGTTTTATCGACCTTCTTCAGGTTCAGCCCGAAACCGATGTTCTCCGCCACATTTAAATGAGGAAAAAGAGCATACTTCTGAAACACAGTATTAACCTCTCTCTTGTACGGGGGAAGCTTGGAAATCTCAATCCCGTTAAACAGTACTTCTCCGTCACTTGGTTCTTCAAAGCCTGCAATGATTCGAAGGGTGGTTGTCTTTCCGCATCCGCTGGGTCCCAAAAGCGTCAGGAATTCCTTTTCGTAAATATCCAGATTGATGCCGCGCAAAACCTGCTGATCATCAAAATTCTTGGTCAGATTTTTTAACTCAATCAGTTTGTTCATCATCTTTTCCTTCCTCTGAATGTATTCTATTTTTGTTGCTATAGCATTTATTTTTTCTTCTTTGTTATCAGTGAATAAACAATAAAAATAACCAGTGTAGCTGCCAGCAGAATGGTACACAACGCATTGATCTCCGGCGTCACTCCCGTTTTCAGCTGTGTGTACACCTTGATCGGCAGCGTAGACAGACGCGGTCCGTTTACAAAAATACTTATTACCACATCATCCATAGACATGGCAAACGCAAGCAGCGAACCTGAAATTACCGCCGGCATAATTAAGGGCAGCGTAATATCCCGGAAAGCCCTGAACGGTCCCGCACCCAGATCCCTTGCTGCCTCTTCCAGTGCCGGATCCATGCCTGCCAGTCTTGCCTTCACTTCCATTAGAATATAAGGCACACAGAATACCGTATGGCCTATTAACAGTGTCAGCATGCCAAAGGGCAGGTTCAGCATATAAAAGAATGCCATCAGCACCATACCAAGGATAATCTCTGGTATCATTAACGGCAATATGGAAATGTATTCCAGTGCCCCTTTTGACTTCCAGTGAATCCTTGATAACCCAACTGCGCCCAGAGTACCGATCACTGCACTAACCAGACAGCTTAATACCCCAAGAATCAGACTGTTCACCAACGCTTCCAGCATTGCTCTGTCATGGATCAGTTCCTGATACCATTTCAGGGAAAAGCCTGTAAATTTCACCGGCAGTTTGGATTCATTAAATGAGAAAACGATCACTACTGCAATAGGGAGATACATCAGAAAGAAAATCAGCCCCATATAAAATCCGGCAAATCTTGAATTCTTTTTCATCCGATTCCCTCCAGTTCTCTGGCATTTGTCACTTTCCTGTAGATCATGATCAGTACAGTTGTAAGTACCATCATCACCACAGCAAGTGCTGCTGCAAATGGCCAGTTACTTCCTCTTGTCATCTGATCCTGGATCAGGCTTCCGACAAGTACCACTTTATTTCCGCCCAGGATATCTGCAATAAAGAACAGTCCCATGGATGGCACGAAAGTCAGGATCACACCCGAAAGCAGCCCGGGCAGTGTAAGCTTCAGTGTTATGGTAAAAAATGCCTGCAGTCTGGATGCACCAAGATCTCTGGCAGCCTCCACATAAGACCAGTCCAGCTTCTCTGCGCTGGAGTATACAGACATGATCATAAACGGGAGAAGCACATAAATCATACCGATTACAATTGCCGGATAACTGTACAGGATGGACAGCGGTTTCTCAATGATCCCGAGTTTTATCAATACAAAATTCAAAAGTCCTTTTTTCTGCAGAATAATGATCCAGCCATACAGACGGATCAGGGAATTTACCCAGAACGGCGTAGACAACAGAAGCTGTGCCTTTTTCTTTCTGTGCTCCGGCAGCCTCGCCATAAAATACCCGAACGGATAGCCGATCAAAGCGATCACTATCGTACTGGTAAATGCCAGTTTCAGTGATTCCACAAATGTATTCAGGTATACAGGTTCCAGAATATTTCTGTAATTGTCCAGCGTAAATTTCCAGGTCACCCCAAATCCTCTGGACGGCGTAGCAAAACTCAGCGCCACCATATAGATAAGGGGGCATACCACAAATACAATGGTAAAAATGTACAGTGGAAGTGCCATCCATGCAGAACTGTCAGAACGGTTTCTACGCTTCTTCATGAATGTCCTCCCTGTCTACCAGTACTGCATCTGTCGGCAGAAAACTGCATCTTACTGTCTGACCTTCTGCGACAGATGCGTCGATTCCGTATCTGCTGGCGATCAACTGTGTACCATCACTCAGCTTCAGAGTTACACGAAGCTGACCTCCTGCAAAGTTCTTCTCTGTAACAGTTGCCTGTAAGCCCGATATACTATTCGCATCATGTATATCTGAAATCCCGCCTGCCACCCTTATATCAACAGTGTCTCCGTTATCTGTACCAGTGTTACCGATTACAGCAGCTTCCTGCAACAATATATTTTCACTTCTCACAGCCAGAGTTACTTTCTCTCCTGCTGCAAGGTGTTGTTTTCCCCCTGTATCCTCTGTATTCTGCTGACTTGTTTCAAGCTTTACAATTACCTTGTCATTTCCAATTTTTACGATTGCATTCTGTCCCTGAATACTCTCTGCAGCCCCATGCAGGATATTGGCATTTCCTACAAATGTTGCCACATAACTGGTCTTTGGATGATTATAAATCTCATCCGGTGTTCCGATCTGCTCAATACGTCCGTCCTTCATCACCGCGATCCTGTCAGACATGTTGATAGCTTCTTCCTGATCATGAGTGATATAGATAAATGTAATTCCCAGCTTCTTCTGCAGATGCTTCAGTTCTATCTGCATCGCACGGCGAAGCTGCAGATCCAGTGCTCCCAGCGGCTCATCCAGAAGCAGTACCTTGGGATTATTCACCAGTGCTCTCGCAATGGCAACTCTCTGTTTCTGACCGCCCGAGAGTTCGGAAGGCTTTCTTTTTTCATATCCTTCAAGCTGAACCAGTTCCAGCATTTGAGAAACTTTTTTCCTGATCTCACTCTTAGGAACTTTTTTCAGCTTCAGACCATAGCCAATATTCTCCGCAACATTCATATGCGGAAAGAGCGCATAATTCTGAAATACCGTATTCACATCCCTCTGGTTCGGCTCCAAGCCTGTCACTTCTCTGCCGTCCAGCCAGACACTTCCTGCATCGGGCTGTTCCAGACCGGCAATGATTCGCAGCGTTGTCGTCTTGCCGCATCCCGAAGATCCCAGCAAAGTAATAAACTCTCCTTTACTGATTTCAAGACTGATATTATCCAGAACTGCTTCGCCTTCTGTAAAACTTTTCTTTATCTCTTTCAGTTCAAGTGAAACCTCTGCCAACTATACTCAGCTCCTTTCATGTAAAAAAGTTACCAACTAAAAAAGATACGAAACCACGCGTAAAAGCTTTCGCCCCTACATCGGCTTATGCCAATGCTGACGCCTGTTACAGTGCCAGTCTCTGCATGGTTTCGCATCTGTATATGTCCATTTTTCCAATTATAGATATATCCGGTCCGTCCTGTTCCATCCAGTCTGCGGGCACTCCTGACCATGATGTCCACATAAGAAAACCGGAAATCAAC
>OATI01000809.1_pt1 | contig 20141 bp, 15 predicted proteins | sample 1494981 | NCBI WGS metagenome assembly OATI01 (sample SAMEA2579952, study PRJEB22360) | human gut metagenome
GTGGCGATTGGCGGTATCAGTCTGGCGCGCGCGCCTGCGGTGATAGCAACGGGTGTCGGCAGTATCGCCGTCGTCAGCGCCATTACTCAAGCCGCAGACTGGCGTTTGGCAACGGCACAGCTGCTGGAAATTGCAGGAGTTGGCGATGAATGACCGTGACTTTATGCGTTATAGCCGCCAAATCCTGCTCGACGATATCGCTCTGGACGGGCAGCAAAAACTGCTCGACAGCCAGGTGCTGATTATTGGTCTTGGCGGTCTGGGTACACCTGCTGCGCTATACCTGGCGGGGGCTGGCGTCGGGACGCTGGTACTGGCAGATGACGACGATGTGCATTTAAGCAATCTGCAACGACAAATCCTCTTTACCACTGAAGATATCGATCTCCCGAAATCACAGGTCAGCCAACAGCGACTGACACAGTTGAATCCCGACATTCAACTGATGGCATTACAACAACGATTAACGGGTGAGACGTTAAAAGATGCGGTTGCACAAGCCGATGTGGTGCTCGACTGTACTGACAATATGGCGACTCGCCAGGAGATTAATGCCACCTGCGTGGCACTCAACACGCCGCTTATCACCGCCAGCGCGGTCGGATTTGGCGGTCAGTTGATGGTACTGACGCCGCCCTGGGAGCAGGGGTGTTACCGCTGCCTGTGGCCAGATAACCAGGAGCCAGAACGCAACTGCCGCACGGCGGGCGTGGTTGGCCCGGTGGTCGGGGTTATGGGCACTTTACAGGCCCTGGAAGCCATTAAGTTATTAAGCGGTATAGAGACGCCTGCGGGAGAACTCCGACTGTTCGACGGTAAGTCGAGCCAGTGGCGCAGCCTGGCTTTGCGCCGCGCCAGTGGTTGCCCGGTATGCGGAGGAAGCAATGCAGATCCTGTTTAACGATCAACCGATGCAGTGTGTCGCCGGACTAACTGTTCACGAACTGCTGGAGCAACTCGATCAACAACAAGCAGGTGCGGCACTGGCGATTAATCAGCAAATCGTCCCGCGGGAACAATGGGCGCAACATATCGTGCAGGATGGCGACCAGATCCTGCTTTTTCAGGTTATTGCAGGGGGTTGAGATGTTACATATTGCGGACAAAACGTTTGATTCACATCTGTTTACCGGCACCGGAAAATTCGCCTCTTCACAACTGATGGTGGAGTCTATTCGCGCTTCCGGCAGCCAACTGGTGACGCTGGCGATGAAACGTGTCGACTTGCGCCAGCACAACGACGCTATCCTCGAACCGCTTATCGCGGCGGGTGTGACCCTGCTGCCGAATACTTCCGGGGCGAAAACCGCGGAAGAAGCCATTTTCGCCGCCCATCTGGCACGTGAAGCGTTAGGCACAAACTGGCTAAAATTAGAGATTCACCCTGACGCCCGCTGGCTGTTGCCCGATCCCATCGAAACCCTGAAAGCCGCCGAAACGCTGGTACAACAGGGATTTGTCGTGCTGCCTTACTGCGGGGCCGATCCGGTATTGTGTAAACGTCTGGAAGAAGTCGGCTGTGCAGCGGTGATGCCGCTCGGCGCGCCGATTGGCTCGAATCAGGGACTGGAAACCCGCGCCATGCTGGAGATTATTATCCAACAGGCCACTGTTCCGGTGGTTGTCGATGCTGGCATCGGTGTTCCCAGCCATGCCGCGCAGGCACTGGAAATGGGGGCCAATGCGGTGTTAGTGAATACGGCGATTGCCGTCGCGGACGATCCCGTCAACATGGCGAAGGCATTTCGCCTGGCGGTAGAAGCAGGCCTGCTGGCACGTCAGGCCGGACCGGGCAGCCGCAGTCATTTTGCTCATGCCACCAGCCCGCTGACCGAATTTCTGGAGGCATCGGCATGAAAACCTTCAGCGATCGCTGGCGACAACTGGACTGGGACGACATTCGCCTGCGTATCAACAGCAAAACGGCTGCTGACGTAGAGCGGGCGCTAAATGCCTCGCAACTCACCCGCGACGATATGATGGCATTGCTATCACCTGCCGCCAGTGAATACCTGGAACCACTGGCTCAACGGGCGCAGCGTCTGACCCGTCAGCGATTTGGCAACGTCGTCAGCTTCTACGTCCCGCTTTATCTTTCCAATCTTTGCGCTAACGACTGCACGTACTGCGGATTTTCCATGAGCAATCGCATCAAGCGCAAAACGCTGGATGAAGCGGATATTGCCAGGGAAAGCGCCGCTATACGGGAGATGGGCTTTGAACATCTGCTATTAGTCACTGGTGAACATCAGGCGAAAGTGGGGATGGATTACTTTCGTCGTCATCTCCCTGCCCTGCGTGAACAGTTCTCTTCACTACAGATGGAAGTGCAACCGCTGGCGGAGACGGAATACGCCGAGTTAAAGCAACTAGGTCTGGATGGCGTGATGGTTTATCAGGAGACATATCACGAGGCGACTTATGCCCGCCATCATCTGAAAGGTAAAAAACAGGACTTCTTCTGGCGGCTGGAAACGCCGGATCGGCTAGGGCGTGCGGGGATTGATAAGATAGGCCTCGGCGCGCTAATCGGCCTTTCCGACAACTGGCGAGTTGACTGCTATACGGTTGCCGAACATTTGCTATGGCTGCAACAGCATTACTGGCAAAGCCGCTACTCTGTCTCCTTCCCACGCCTGCGTCCATGTACTGGCAGCATTGAGCCTGCGTCGATTATGGATGAACGCCAGTTAGTGCAAGCCATCTGCGCTTTCCGGCTGCTTGCACCGGAGATTGAACTGTCACTCTCCACGCGGGAATCACCGTGGTTTCGCGATCGCGTAATTCCGCTGGCAATTAATAACGTCAGCGCTTTTTCGAAAACGCAGCCAGGTGGCTATGCCGACAACCACCCCGAGCTGGAACAGTTCTCACCGCACGACGATCGCAGACCGGAAGCGGTTGCTGCCGCGTTAACCGCTCGGTATGGAAAGACTGGGACAGCTATCTGGGACGCCCATCGCAAAGGCCATGAGACAGAATGTAAGAACGTAAATTTATTCCGAGCAGCTCCGGAAGATGAAAAACGCAAGGTTGTTGAAAGCGTTGTGTTTTTTTATGGTAGTCCCGTCAACAGGAATGTTGTCCAGGGCGAAAAGCTTCTTCCTCGTTTCGCCCTGCCTTTCTTAATATTTCCCGTGAAGACTTTGCCCTCTGAATAACACCCATAAAAAAACCCGCCGAAGCGGGTTTTTACGTTATTTGCGGATTAACGATTACTCGTTATCAGAACCGCCCAGACCTGCGTTCAGCAGTTCTGCCAGGCTGGCAGATGCGTCTTCTGCAGTCACCTGCGGTGCAGCCGGAGCTTCACCCGCAGCACGGCGACGCATACGATCCTGGTGGTACGCATAACCGGTACCTGCCGGGATCAGACGACCCACGATAACGTTCTCTTTCAGGCCGCGCAGTTCGTCGCGTTTGCCCGCAACGGCTGCTTCGGTCAGCACGCGAGTGGTCTCCTGGAACGATGCCGCGGAGATGAAGGACTCGGTTGCCAGAGACGCTTTGGTGATACCCAGCAGATCGCGGGAGTAAGTTGCACCCACTTTGCCGTTCGCTTCCAGTTCGCGGTTTGCGATCTTGACGCGAGAGTATTCAACCTGTTCACCTTCCAGGAAGTCGGAGCTGCCCGCGTTAACGATGGTAGCTTTACGCAGCATCTGACGAACGATAACTTCGATGTGTTTATCGTTAATCTTAACGCCCTGCAGACGGTATACGTCCTGTACTTCGTTAACGATGTAACGAGTCACAGCATGAACACCACGCAGACGCAGAATGTCGTGCGGCGCTTCCGGACCGTCGGAAATTACGTCACCACGTTCTACACGTTCACCTTCGAACACGTTGAGCTGACGCCATTTCGGAATCATCTCTTCGTACGGATCGCTACCGTCTACCGGGGTGATAACCAGACGACGTTTACCTTTGGTTTCTTTACCGAAGGAAACGATACCGCTGATTTCAGCCAGGATTGCCGGCTCTTTCGGACGACGTGCTTCGAACAGGTCCGCAACGCGCGGCAGACCACCGGTGATGTCCTTGGTACCGCCGGATTCCTGCGGAATACGCGCCAGGGTGTCACCAGAGCTGATCTGTACGCCATCTTCCAGCTGAACAATCGCTTTACCCGGCAGGAAGTACTGCGCAGGCATATCGGTACCCGGGATCAGAACGTCGTTACCCTGAGCATCAACGATTTTCAGTGCCGGACGCAGATCTTTACCACCTGCGGTACGTTCTGCAGAATCCAGAACCACCAGCGAAGACAGACCTGTCAATTCGTCGGTCTGACGAGTAATGGTCTGGCCGTCGATCATGTCAGTAAAGCGTACAAAACCGCTTACTTCGGTGATAACCGGCATGGTGTGCGGGTCCCAGTTTGCAACGGTTTCGCCGCCAGCAACCTGTTCGCCATCGCCTTTCGCCAGTACCGCACCGTAAGGTACTTTGTAGCTTTCTTTGGTACGACCGAATTCGTCGATCAGTTTCAGTTCGGTGTTACGGGAAGTGATAACCAGTTTACCGCTGGAGTTCACAACCGACTTCACGTTGCTGAGCTTGATGCTACCTTTGTTTTTCACCTGGATGCTGGATTCAGCAGCCGCACGAGATGCCGCACCACCGATGTGGAACGTACGCATGGTCAGCTGTGTACCCGGTTCACCGATGGACTGTGCCGCGATAACACCGATTGCTTCACCTTTGTTGATGATGTGGCCACGCGCCAGGTCACGACCGTAGCAGTGCGCACATACACCAAAGTCGGTGTCACAAGATACAACAGAACGTACTTTAACCGCGTCGACAGAGTTCTCTTCCAGCAGGTCACACCACTGTTCGTGCAGCAGCGTGTTGCGCGGAACGAGGATATCAGCAGTACCCGGCTTCAGAACGTCTTCAGCAGTTACACGACCCAATACGCGATCGCGCAGCGGCTCTTTAACGTCACCACCCTCGATAACCGGAGTCATCATGATACCTTCATGGGTACCACAATCGTCTTCGGTAACCACCAGGTCCTGCGCCACGTCAACCAGACGACGAGTCAGGTAACCGGAGTTCGCAGTTTTCAGTGCGGTATCCGCCAGACCTTTACGAGCACCGTGGGTGGAGATGAAGTACTGGAGTACGTTCAGACCTTCACGGAAGTTCGCGGTGATTGGTGTTTCGATGATGGAGCCATCCGGCTTCGCCATCAGACCACGCATACCAGCAAGCTGACGAATCTGTGCCGCAGAACCACGCGCACCGGAGTCGGCCATCATGTAGATGCTGTTGAAGGAAACCTGCTTCTCTTCCTGACCGTCACGGTTAATAACGGTTTCAGTTTGCAGGTTATCCATCATCGCTTTGGATACACGATCGTTCGCCGCAGCCCAGATATCGATAACTTTGTTGTAGCGTTCGCCCGCAGTTACCAGACCAGACTGGAACTGCTCCTGAATTTCAGCAACTTCTGCTTCTGCCTCGGAGATGATTTCGTGTTTCTTCTCCGGGATGACCATGTCATCGATACCAACAGATGCACCAGAACGCGCTGCATATGCAAAGCCGGTATACATGATCTGGTCCGCAAAAATAACGGTCGGTTTCAGACCGAGAATGCGGTAGCAGGTGTTCAGCATTTTGGAGATTGCTTTTTTACCCAGCGCCTGGTTGACGATGGTGTAAGGCAGACCTTTCGGTACAATCATCCACAGAATGGCACGGCCAACAGTCGTGTCTTTCAGGCTGGTTTTCGCTACTAATTCACCGTTAGCATCTTTTTCATACTCGGTGATACGCACTTTAACGCGCGCATGCAGAGAAGCCAGACCAGAGCGATACAGACGTTCTGCTTCTTTCGGGCCAGTCAGCACCATGCCTTCGCCTTTGGCGTTAACACAGTCACGGGTCATGTAGTACAGACCCAGTACAACGTCCTGAGACGGAACGATGATTGGTTCGCCGTTCGCCGGGGACAGGATGTTGTTGGTAGACATCATCAGCGCACGCGCTTCCAGCTGGGCTTCCAGCGTCAGCGGTACGTGAACAGCCATCTGGTCACCATCGAAGTCGGCGTTATATGCCGCACAAACCAGCGGGTGCAGCTGGATAGCTTTACCTTCGATCAGTACCGGTTCAAATGCCTGGATACCCAGACGGTGCAGAGTCGGTGCACGGTTCAGCAGTACCGGGTGTTCGCGGATAACTTCGTCCAGGATATCCCAAACGACAGCTTCTTCGCGCTCAACCATTTTCTTCGCAGCTTTGATGGTGGTAGCAAGACCACGCAGTTCCAGCTTGCCGTAGATGAACGGTTTGAACAGCTCCAGCGCCATTTTCTTCGGCAGACCGCACTGATGCAGACGCAGGTATGGACCTACGGTGATTACAGAACGACCGGAGTAGTCAACACGCTTACCGAGCAGGTTCTGACGGAAACGACCCTGTTTACCTTTGATCATGTCGGCCAAAGATTTCAGAGGACGCTTGTTAGAACCGGTGATTGCACGACCGCGACGACCGTTATCCAGCAGGGCGTCTACCGCTTCCTGCAGCATACGTTTTTCGTTACGTACGATGATATCCGGCGCAGCCAGGTCCAGTAGTCGTTTCAGACGGTTGTTACGGTTAATGACGCGACGATACAGATCGTTCAGGTCAGAAGTCGCGAAACGACCACCATCCAGCGGAACCAGCGGACGCAGATCTGGCGGCAGTACCGGCAGAACGGTCAGGATCATCCACTCTGGTTTGTTACCAGACTGAACGAACGCTTCCAGCAGTTTGATACGCTTGGTCAGCTTTTTACGCTTGGTTTCGGAGTTGGTTTCGTTCAGCTCTTCACGCAGCTGTTCGCACTCTTGCTCCAGATCCATGCTCTTCAGCAGGGCCTGGATTGCTTCCGCACCCATCTTCGCGTCGAATTCGTCACCGAACTCTTCCAGCGCGTCCAGATACTGCTCTTCAGTCAGGATCTGCTGACGCTCCAGGTTGGTCATACCGCCTTCGATAACCACATAGGATTCGAAGTACAATACGCGTTCGATATCGCGCAGCGGCATATCGAGCAGCAGGCCGATACGGGACGGCAGCGATTTCAGGAACCAGATGTGCGCAGTCGGGGAAGCCAGTTCGATGTGGCCCATACGCTCACGGCGTACTTTAGTCTGGGTCACTTCAACGCCGCACTTCTCACAGATGACGCCACGGTGTTTCAGGCGCTTGTACTTACCGCACAGGCACTCGTAATCTTTTACCGGCCCAAAGATACGGGCGCAGAAAAGGCCGTCACGTTCTGGTTTGAACGTACGGTAGTTGATGGTTTCCGGCTTTTTAACTTCACCGAAAGACCATGAACGGATCATGTCTGGCGAAGCCAGAGCAATTTTGATCGCATCAAACTCTTCGGTTTTAGTCTGCGCTTTCAGAAACTTTAATAAATCTTTCACGGATTTGCTCCCGTCGGAGTTAGCACAATCCGCTGCCGGGTTTTACCCCGACAGCAGTGACCTGTTTGAGCGAGAATTACTCGTCTTCCAGTTCGATGTTGATACCCAGCGAACGAATCTCTTTCAACAATACGTTGAAGGATTCTGGCATGCCCGGCTCCATCTGATGGTTGCCGTCCACGATGTTTTTATACATCTTAGTACGGCCGTTCACGTCATCAGACTTAACGGTGAGCATTTCCTGCAGGGTGTATGCTGCGCCGTATGCTTCCAGCGCCCACACTTCCATCTCCCCGAAACGCTGACCACCGAACTGTGCCTTACCACCCAGCGGCTGCTGAGTAACCAGGCTGTAAGAACCGGTGGAACGCGCGTGCATCTTGTCGTCGACCAGGTGGTTCAGTTTCAGCATGTACATGTAACCAACGGTTACCGGACGCTCGAACTGTTCACCAGTGCGACCGTCGTACAGGCGGATCTGACCAGAAGTCGGCAGGTCGCCAAGTTTCAGCAGCTCTTTAATTTCTGCTTCTTTCGCACCGTCGAAGACCGGCGTTGCGATTGGCATACCTTTGCGCAGGTTTTCAGCCAGACGCATAACTTCTTCATCGCTGAAGGTACTCAGGTCAACTTTCTGACGAACGTCAGCGCCCAGATCGTACGCACGCTGGATGAATTCGCGCAGTTTCGCGACTTCTTGCTGCTGTTTCAGCATGGCGTTGATCTTGTCGCCGATCCCTTTCGCAGCCATACCCAGGTGAGTTTCGAGGATCTGACCAATGTTCATACGAGACGGTACGCCCAGCGGGTTCAGTACGATGTCTACCGGAGTACCGTTTTCATCGTAAGGCATATCTTCGATCGGGTTGATCTTAGAAATTACACCCTTGTTACCATGACGGCCTGCCATCTTGTCACCAGGCTGGATACGGCGTTTAACCGCCAGATATACCTTAACAATCTTCAGCACGCCCGGTGCCAGATCGTCGCCCTGGGTGATTTTGCGGCGTTTCGCTTCGAGTTTCTTCTCGAACTCGTGTTTCAGTTCGTCATACTGCTCAGCCAGCTGTTCCAGCTGATTTTGTTTCTCTTCGTCGGTCAGGCCCAGCTCCAGCCAGCGATCGCGCGGCAGTTTGTCGAGCTTCTCAGCTTCAACGCCACCGGCTACCAGCACAGCACGGATACGGCTGAACAGACCTGCTTCGAGGATCTGCAGTTCTTCAGACAGGTCTTTCTTCGCCTGTTTGAGCTGCATTTCTTCGATTTCCAGCGCACGTTTGTCTTTTTCTACGCCATCGCGAGTAAAGACCTGAACATCGATAACCGTACCGGATACACCATTTGGTACGCGCAGAGAAGAGTCTTTAACGTCAGACGCTTTCTCACCGAAGATCGCACGCAGCAGTTTCTCTTCTGGGGTCAGCTGAGTTTCACCTTTCGGCGTTACCTTACCAACCAGAATGTCGCCACCGGTCACTTCCGCACCAATGTAAACGATACCGGATTCATCCAGTTTGGAGAGCGCAGCTTCACCCACGTTCGGGATGTCAGCGGTGATCTCTTCCGGCCCCAGCTTGGTATCACGGGACACACACGCCAGTTCCTGAATATGGATGGTGGTGAAACGGTCTTCCTGAACAACACGCTCGGATACGAGGATGGAGTCTTCGAAGTTGTAACCATTCCACGGCATGAACGCTACGCGCATGTTCTGACCAAGCGCCAGTTCACCGAGGTCGGTGGACGGACCGTCTGCCAGCACGTCGCCACGTTCTACCGGTTCACCCAGAGACACACACGGCATCTGGTTGATACAGGTGTTCTGGTTAGAACGGGTGTACTTGGTCAGGTTGTAGATGTCGATACCTGCTTCACCCGGATACATCTCGTCTTCGTTAACTTTGATAACGATACGGGAAGCATCCACGTACTGAACGACACCACCACGTTTAGCAACCGCAGTTACACCGGAGTCAACGGCAACAGCACGTTCCATACCCGTACCAACCAGCGGCTTATCAGCACGCAGAGTCGGAACGGCCTGACGTTGCATGTTCGCACCCATCAATGCACGGTTGGCGTCATCGTGTTCCAGGAACGGGATCAGGGACGCACCGACGGATACCACCTGCTGGGTGGATACGTCCATGTAGTCAACCTGGTCGCGGCTGAACAAGCTGGATTCGCCTTTGCTACGGCAAGTTACCAGGTCTTCTACGAAGTGGCCTTCTTCATCCAGGTTGGAGTTCGCCTGGGCGATAACGTAGTTGCCTTCTTCGATAGCAGACAGATAGTGAATTTCGTCAGTTACAACACCGTCGGTCACTTTACGATACGGAGTCTCAAGGAAGCCGTATTCGTTAGTCTGTGCGTACACGGACAGGGAGTTGATCAGACCGATGTTCGGACCTTCAGGGGTTTCGATTGGACATACGCGACCGTAGTGAGTCGGGTGTACGTCTCGAACTTCGAAGCCTGCACGTTCACGGGTCAGACCGCCTGGGCCAAGTGCCGAGATACGACGTTTGTGCGTAATCTCAGACAGCGGGTTGTTCTGGTCCATAAACTGAGACAGCTGGCTGGAACCGAAGAACTCTTTCACTGCTGCGGAAATCGGCTTGGCGTTGATCATATCCTGAGGCATCAGGGTATCCAGATCGCCCAGAGACAGACGCTCTTTCACCGCACGCTCTACACGTACCAGGCCAACGCGGAACTGGTTTTCCGCCATTTCGCCAACAGAACGGATACGACGGTTGCCGAGGTGGTCGATATCATCGACTTCGCCTTTACCGTTACGGATATCGATGAGCTTTTTCATAACATCAATGATGTCGTCTTTGCTCAGGATACCGGAACCTTCGATTTCTTCGCGCAGCAGAGAACGGTTGAACTTCATACGACCAACCGCAGACAAGTCATAGCGGTCTTCGGAGAAGAACAGGTTCTCGAACAGGCTTTCAGCAGCTTCACGAGTCGGCGGCTCGCCAGGGCGCATCATACGGTAGATTTCTACCAGTGCGCTCAGACGGTCGTTAGTTGGGTCGACACGTAAGGTTTCAGAGATATATGGGCCGTGATCCAGATCGTTGGTGAACAGCGTTTCGATACGCTTATGACCAGACTGGCTCAGCTTAGCCAGCAGATCCAGGCTCAGCTCCATGTTCGCTGCGCAGATCAGCTCGCCGGTAGACTCATCAATGTAGTCTTTAGCAACCACTTTACCTGCGATGTACTCAACCGGGACTTCGATCAGCTTGACGTCGTCTTTTTCCAGCTGGCGAATATGGCGCGCAGTAATGCGGCGGCCTTTTTCTACGTACACTTTACCGTTAGCTTCGATGTCAAAAGATGCGGTTTCACCACGCAGGCGTTCCGGCACCAGTTCCATCTGCAGCTTGTTATCACGGATTTCAAAGATAACTTTTTCAAAGAACAGGTCGAGGATCTGCTCTGTGGTGTAGTTCAGGGCACGCAGAATGATGGTCGCAGGTAGTTTACGGCGACGGTCGATACGTACGAACAGGTTGTCCTTCGGATCGAATTCGAAGTCCAGCCAGGAACCACGGTAAGGGATGATGCGCGCGTTATACAGCACCTTACCCGAAGAGTGGGTTTTACCTTTGTCGGAGTCAAAAAAGACCCCCGGACTACGGTGCAGCTGGGAAACGATAACACGCTCAGTACCGTTGATAACAAAGGTACCGTTGTCCGTCATGAGCGGAATTTCGCCCATGTAGACTTCTTGTTCTTTAATGTCTTTTACGGTGCCTTCCGGCGCTTCGCGCTCATAGATCACCAGACGCAGTTTAACGCGCAGCGGTGCGGAATAGGTCACGCCACGGATTTGACATTCCTGGACGTCAAACACCGGTTCGCCAAGGCGGTAGCTGACGTATTGCAGCTCGGAATTACCGCTGTAGCTCTGAATCGGGAATACGGAACGGAAAGCAGCTTCCAGACCATACTGCCCTTCAGGATCTTGCTCGATAAATTTCTGAAACGAGTCAAGCTGGATAGAAAGGAGATAAGGTACATCCAGAACTTGTGGACGTTTACCAAAATCCTTACGAATACGTTTTTTCTCGGTATAGGAGTAAACCATAGGGTTCCTCAGCTCGCTGACAAGTCGACCCATCTGTCCATTGAGCGGACAGTTTGTGCAACACTATTTTGTTGACCGGAAAATGGAACACTTTCCGCAATGCCTGTTGCTATCACGCTTAAACCATTTCATTGCGATTTACACAGAACGGGCGTCCTGTCGCAGTATATTAAGTCGTCGATAGAAACAAGCATTGAAAGGCACAGCAGTAGTCAAACAGTGTGAAACGCTACTGGCGCCTTACAGCGCAAAAAGGCTGGTGACTAAAAAGTCACCAGCCATCAGCCTGATTTCTCAGGCTGCAACCGGAAGGGTTGGCTTATTTAACTTCAACTTCAGCGCCAGCTTCTTCCAGAGCTTTTTTCAGTGCTTCTGCGTCGTCTTTGCTCACGCCTTCTTTCAGAGCAGCCGGTGCAGATTCAACCAGGTCTTTAGCTTCTTTCAGACCCAGGCCAGTTGCGCCACGTACTGCTTTGATAACAGCAACTTTGTTAGCGCCAGCAGCTTTCAGAATTACGTCGAATTCAGTTTTTTCTTCAGCAGGTTGCAGCCGGAACTTCCACCGGGGCCGGCAGCTACAGCTACAGCAGCAGCAGCGGAAACACCGAATTTTTCTTCCATTGCAGAGATCAGTTCTACAACGTCCATTACAGACATAGCTGCAACTGCTTCAATGATTTGATCTTTAGTGATAGACATTTAAATTGTTCCTGAATATCAGAATAAGTTTATACGTAAGCGAATGCGTTAAAAAGATAACTGCGATTAAGCAGCTTCTTTCGCATCGCGTACAGCAGCCAGAGTACGAACCAGTTTGCCAGCCGAAGCTTCTTTCATGGTTGCCATCAGGCGTGCAATTGCTTCTTCGTAGGTCGGCAGAGTTGCCAGGCGGTCGATCTGAGACGCCGGGATCAGCTCACCTTCAAAGGCAGCGGCTTTGACCTCAAATTTTGCATTCGCTTTCGCGAACTCTTTGAACAGACGAGCAGCAGCGCCCGGGTGTTCCATAGAGTATGCAATCAGGGTCGGACCAACAAACGCGTCTTTCAGGCACTCGAACGGAGTACCTTCAACAGCACGGCGCAGCAGGGTGTTACGAACAACACGCATGTATACGCCAGCTTCGCGACCTGCTTTACGCAGTTCAGTCATTTTATCTACAGTTACGCCACGGGAATCCGCAACTACTGCAGACAGCGCGCCTTTGGCTACTTCGCTGACTTCAGCAACAATCGCTTGTTTGTCTTGAAGATTTAAAGCCATTAGCTTTGCTCCTGGATGTTTGCCAGAGAAAATCTCTGGAACTCACTTCACTCCTCCAAACGGAGAGAGCGTCTTAATTACGGTGAGCAGAAACAAGCCAGAATATAAAAGAATAATCTTAGCGTTCTGTCACCGTCTACGCAGGGGATTAAGTTTCTTGCGAAACTCCTGCGGTCTTCGACGGAGGCCTGGATAGGCCAGGCTCCAACGAACAAATCTTTTTAGCTGCTAACTTTCGTTAGCATACGTGGGGGTAAGATTGTAGACAAAATCACCGCCCACGTAAAGGCATTAGTTTACAGAAGCGCTCAGGCCAGCCTGGTCAACTGCAACACCTGCACCCATGGTGGTAGAGATGCTAACTTTCTTGATGTACACGCCTTTCGCCTGAGTCGGTTTTGCTTTTTTCAGCGCAACCAGCAGAGCTTCCAGGTTTTCTTTCAGTTTGTCAGCGTCAAAGTCCACTTTACCGATGGTGGTGTGGATGATGCCGTTTTTGTCGTTACGGTAACGAACCTGGCCAGCTTTAGCGTTTTTAACCGCTTCAGCAACGTTCGGCGTTACAGTACCCACTTTCGGGTTTGGCATCAGGCCGCGCGGACCCAGAACCTGGCCCAGCTGGCCAACAACGCGCATTGCATCCGGAGAAGCAATAACAACGTCAAAGTTCATTTCGCCTTTCTTGATCTGGTCAGCCAGATCTTCCATACCTACCAGTTCAGCACCTGCAGCTTTAGCAGCTTCAGCGTTTGCACCCTGGGTAAATACGGCTACGCGAACGGAACGGCCAGTACCGTGCGGCAGTACAGTTGCACCACGTACGTTCTGGTCAGATTTACGAGCGTCGATGCCGAGGTTAACAGCTACGTCCACGCTTTCTACGAATTTAGCAGTCGCCAGTTCTTTCAGCAGAGCGATAGCTTCGTTGATGTCGTACTGTTTGGTTGCATCAACTTTCTCGCGGATAACACGCATGCGCTTGGTCAGTTTAGCCATTTCTTAGTCCTCCACTACCAGGCCCATGGAACGTGCAGTACCTTCGATGGAGCGAGTCATCGCTTCAATGTCGGCACCAGTCATGTCGGCAGCTTTGGTCTGCGCGATTTCCTGCAGCTGAGCGCGGGAAATTTTACCCACTTTGTCTTTGTTCGGCTTACCGGAACCAGACTTGATACCAGCCGCTTTTTTCAGCAGAACTGCTGCCGGCGGAGTCTTGGTAACGAAAGTGAAAGAACGGTCAGCGTAAACAGTGATTACTACCGGAATCGGCAGACCTTTTTCGATGGAATCAGTTTTTGCGTTGAACGCTTTGCAGAATTCCATGATGTTTACGCCCTGCTGACCCAGAGCCGGACCTACTGGCGGACTCGGGTTAGCCATACCAGCTGCAACCTGCAGCTTGACATAGGCTTGTACTTTCTTAGCCATTATAAATTCCTCAAGTTGGGTAATAACGCCTCTGAGAGGCTCCCCGTGATATAAAAAATCGTTTTACGGGCAAGGCCCATAAAAACAAAAGGCGCGAAATTGTATTCCAATCTCGCGCCTTGTGCAACGATTAAATCGCCGCTTTTTTGATCGCTGAGTTAAGCTTTTTCAACCTGGCTGAAGTCCAGCTCTACAGGGGTCGCACGACCGAAGATAGAAACAGACACTTTCAGACGAGATTTCTCGTAATCAACTTCTTCAACAACGCCGTTGAAGTCAGCGAACGGACCATCATTAACACGGACCATTTCACCCGGTTCAAACAACGTTTTCGGACGCGGCTTATCACCAACCTGCTGCAGGCGGTTCATAATCGCATCGACTTCTTTATCGCTGATTGGCGCAGGACGATCGGAAGTACCGCCGATGAAGCCCATCACACGCGGTACGCTGCGCACCAGGTGCCAGCTCGCGTCGTTCATCACCATCTGAACGAGGACGTAGCCAGGGAAGAATTTACGTTCGCTTTTGCGACGCTGACCGCCACGGATTTCAACCACTTCTTCGGTTGGTACCATGACTTCACCAAACAACTCTTCCATGTTGTGTAATTTGATATGCTCACGCAGCGACGTTGCTACGCGGCCTTCAAAACCGGAAAACGCCTGAACGACGTACCAGCGCTTTTTAGGAGCTTCAGACATCTCAGAACCTCAGGCCAGTGATAAAGGATACCAGGCGAACCAGAATACCATCCAGTCCCCACAGGATCAGTGACATTACTGCGGTAACCGCAGCCACAATCAGCGTGGTGTGCAATGTTTCCTGGCGAGTCGGCCAAATGACCTTACGGACTTCGGTACGCGCTTCACGGGCAAAAGCAACGGTTGCTTTACCTTTTGTCGTTAACAGCGCGACACCACCCGCTGCAGCAATCAGAATTACTACGGCCAGCGCACGCAGCGGCAGCATAATGTCGCGATAAAGGTAGTTGCCGACAATCGCTACCAGGAGCAATGCCACCACAACGACCCACTTCATCGCTTCCAGGCCGCGCCCGCTTCCTTGAGCTTCGGTATTCGCACTCATAAACCAACCTGTCAGAAGTATTCTACAAACATTTTCACCCCGCGATCGCGAGGCAAACCAAATCGAAACGCGTATTAGCTTTTCGGATTATACGCCCTCAACAGAGCCTGTCTCAGCAATGATTATGACAAAGAAAATCACTGATGAGCCAGGTTCTGGTACGAAAGCGTGCAAAAAGGGCATCAAATGATGCCCTTTTAGTGCGCATTGCGTCAAATGTTATCGGCAATTAGCTCAGAACTTTTGCTACAACGCCCGCGCCAACGGTACGGCCGCCTTCACGGATTGCGAAACGCAGACCGTCGTCCATCGCGATCGGGTGGATCAGGGTAACAACCATTTTGATGTTGTCGCCCGGCATTACCATCTCTACGCCTTCCGGCAGTTCGATGGTACCAGTCACGTCAGTAGTACGGAAGTAGAACTGCGGACGGTAGCCTTTGAAGAACGGAGTATGACGACCGCCTTCATCTTTGGACAGAATGTACACTTCAGATTCGAACTTGGTGTGCGGCTTGATGGTGCCCGGCTTAGCCAGTACCTGACCACGTTCGATTTCTTCACGTTTGATACCACGCAGCAGAACACCTACGTTCTCACCAGCACGGCCTTCGTCCAGCAGTTTGCGGAACATTTCAACGCCAGTACAGGTAGACTTCTGAGTCTCTTTGATACCAACGATTTCAACTTCTTCACCAACTTTGATGATACCGCGTTCTACACGACCGGTAACAACGGTACCACGACCGGAGATGGAGAATACGTCTTCGATCGGCAGCAGGAACGGCTTGTCAATCGCACGCTCTGGTTCCGGAATGTAGGAATCCAGGAAGCCAGCCAGTTCCAGGATTTTCGCTTCCCACTCTGCGTCGCCTTCCAGCGCTTTCAGAGCAGAACCACGAACGATCGGAGTGTCGTCGCCCGGGAAGTCGTACTGAGACAGAAGTTCACGAACTTCCATTTCAACCAGTTCCAGCAGCTCTTCGTCATCAACCATGTCGCATTTGTTCAGGAACACGATGATGTACGGAACGCCTACCTGACGACCCAGCAGGATGTGCTCACGAGTCTGCGGCATCGGGCCGTCAGTCGCAGCAACTACCAGGATCGCGCCGTCCATCTGAGCAGCACCGGTGATCATGTTTTTAACATAGTCGGCGTGCCCCGGGCAGTCTACGTGTGCGTAGTGACGGGTCGGGGTGTCATATTCAACGTGAGAAGTGTTGATGGTGATACCACGAGCTTTTTCTTCCGGCGCGTTATCGATCTGGTCGAATGCGCGAGCAGCACCGCCGTAGGTTTTAGCCAGTACGGTAGTGATTGCAGCGGTCAGCGTTGTTTTACCATGGTCAACGTGGCCGATAGTACCGACGTTAACGTGCGGTTTTGTACGTTCAAACTTTTCTTTAGACATCGATTGTCCCTCTAAGACACGGATAAATCGGTGATATCACCACATCAACCAGGCAACATGCCCGACTTGTTGAATGCAATAAACAGAAGGAAAAAACAGGGAGGAGAAAAGAAGTGGTGCTGATAGGCAGATTCGAACTGCCGACCTCACCCTTACCAAGGGTGCGCTCTACCAACTGAGCTATATCAGCACATCTTGGAGCGGGCAGCGGGAATCGAACCCGCATCATCAGCTTGGAAGGCTGAGGTAATAGCCATTATACGATGCCCGCATCCTGGAACTCGGCTACCTGATTTTCATTCTGCACTGAATATCGAGAGAAGCTCTCTTTATTCGAGCCGGTAAGCGAACTTATCGTCTCGGGCTACGCCATCGCGTGGCCGAAATTGGTGGTGGGGGAAGGATTCGAACCTTCGAAGTCTGTGACGGCAGATTTACAGTCTGCTCCCTTTGGCCGCTCGGGAACCCCACCGGACTTGATGGTGCCGACTACCGGAATCGAACTGGTGACCTACTGATTACAAGTCAGTTGCTCTACCTACTGAGCTAAGTCGGCATCAAGTAGCGCGCATTCTATGGAGACATGCGAGTTCATGCAACTAAAAAATTGCATAATTTGTTTTATTGGTCACATTTTATGCGACACGATGAAGAAACAGCCGAACGGAGGGCAGATTAGCACACTTTTTCAACATCATTGTGCTCAACAATGTGCTCCTGCTAAACCATAATTCTTTTTATCAGATGGAATATCTGTCACATTGCTTTTCAACGATAGCTTCCTGGGAGAGATTTTTTCTTATTATTCCTCCCCATCTGGTGTTACCCTCCTGCCCATTAACCCATTCAACAGAACTGTGACGCGCCATGGCAAATATCGCTTTGCCGATAGAGCTATGACCGCCAGAAACATGCTTATGAGTATAAAAGAGCAAACGTTAATGACGCCTTACCTACAGTTTGACCGCAACCAGTGGGCAGCTCTGCGTGATTCCGTACCTATGACGTTATCGGAAGATGAGATCGCCCGTCTCAAAGGTATTAATGAAGATCTCTCGTTAGAAGAAGTTGCCGAGATCTATTTACCTCTGTCACGTTTGCTGAACTTCTATATAAGCTCGAATCTGCGCCGTCAGGCAGTTCTGGAACAGTTTCTTGGTACCAACGGGCAACGCATTCCTTACATTATCAGTATTGCTGGTAGTGTCGCGGTGGGGAAAAGTACAACCGCCCGTGTATTGCAGGCGCTATTAAGCCGTTGGCCGGAACATCGTCGTGTTGAACTGATCACTACAGATGGCTTCCTTCACCCTAATCAGGTTCTGAAAGAACGTGGTCTGATGAAGAAGAAAGGCTTCCCGGAATCGTATGATATGCATCGCCTGGTGAAGTTTGTTTCCGATCTCAAATCCGGCGTGCCAAACGTTACAGCCCCTGTTTACTCGCATCTTATTTATGATGTGATCCCGGATGGAGATAAAACTGTTGTTCAGCCTGATATTTTAATTCTTGAAGGGTTAAATGTCTTACAGAGCGGGATGGATTATCCACACGATCCACATCATGTATTTGTTTCTGATTTTGTCGATTTTTCGATATATGTTGATGCACCGGAAGACTTACTTCAGACGTGGTATATCAACCGTTTTCTGAAATTCCGCGAAGGGGCTTTTACAGACCCGGATTCCTATTTTCATAACTACGCGAAATTAACTAAAGAAGAAGCTATTAAGACTGCCATGACATTGTGGAAAGAGATCAACTGGCTGAACTTAAAGCAAAATATTCTACCTACTCGCGAGCGTGCCAGTTTAATCCTGACGAAAAGTGCTAATCATGCAGTAGAAGAGGTCAGACTACGCAAATAATTTAAAGGGGAGTTAATGCTCCCCTTTCTTATTTTTCTGCACTACGCAGGGATATTTCACCGCCCATCCAGGGTTTTATTATTCCATCCTGCTCAAGTAATAAAGCACCCTGTTTGTCTATTCCGCGTGAAATGCCAAATATTTCTTTATCACCAATGATAAGTTTCACTGGGCGATTAATAAAATTATCCAACTTTTCCCAGCGCGAAAGATAAGGTGTCAATCCTTCTTGCTCGAAGAGTTCCAGCGCCGCGCGTAATTCACGTATCAGCATGGCCGCAAGAGTATTACGATCGAGATTGATCCCGGCTTCCTGCAGCGTGATCCACCCTTGATTAACGACACTCTCTTCAACACGACGCATTGCCATGTTGATCCCTGCACCAATGACTATTTGCGCCGCATCGCCGGTTTTGCCAGTCAGCTCCACAAGAATGCCTGCCAGCTTGCGATCCTGCAGATAGAGGTCATTAGGCCATTTAACACGAACTTTATCTGCACCCAGCTTGCGTAATACTTCCGCCATCACGATACCGATAACCAGACTTAAACCAATCGCCGCCGCCGGGCCCTGTTCCAGACGCCAGAACATCGACAAATATAAGTTCGCGCCAAAAGGCGAAAACCATTTCCGACCACGACGACCACGGCCAGCATGCTGGTATTCTGCAACACAGGCATCGCCAGATTTAAGCTCTCCGATGCGGTCCAGGAGATACTGATTCGTGGAGTCAATAACTGGCAGCACGGCTACACTGCCGTCATCCAGCTGACTCAATATCTTTTCGGCATTAAGTAACTGGATTGGCTCGGGCAAGCTGTATCCTTTACCCGGAACAGTAAATACATCAACGCCCCAGTCACGCAGTGTCTGAATGTGTTTATTAATAGCCGCCCGGCTCATTCCCAGCGTTTCACCCAACTGCTCGCCAGAGTGAAATTCGCCATTCGCTAACAGGGCGATCAATTTCAGTGGCACGGTGTTATCCTTCATGAAATTGTCTCCACTGCGCTCACTTCACCTGATGCACCAATAAAGCGGACTTCAGGCTCAAGCCAGACATTAAATTTTTCACCCACTTTTTGTCTTACATGATGCGCCAGCTGTACAACATCTTCGCTTTTTGCATCGTGCTCATTTATGAGAACCAGCGCCTGTTGACGGTGTACCGCAGCCCCACCAATTTGCGTCCCTTTAAGCTGGCACTGATCAATAAGCCAACCTGCAGCCAGTTTTACTGAACCATCCACCTGGGGGTAATGTGGGGCTGTTGGAAATTGTGCCAACAACGCGTTAGCAGTTTCGGCAGAAACAACAGGATTTTTGAAGAAACTACCCGCATTACCGTTCACTTTTGGATCAGGGAGTTTGGTGGTGCGCATATGACACACCGCATCAAATACTTGCTGTGGCGTTACCGTTGAAGGATCCAGGCGAGTTAAGTCACCATACGTCAGTACAGGTTGCCACTCTTTTGGCAGACGCAGACCTACGGCTACAATGGCGAAGCGATCCTGGTATTCATGTTTAAAAA
>OATI01000814.1_pt1 | contig 19967 bp, 18 predicted proteins | sample 1494981 | NCBI WGS metagenome assembly OATI01 (sample SAMEA2579952, study PRJEB22360) | human gut metagenome
CGGACAGACCGGAGACCTATTACACGCCTCCTCTGATTAATGTGATTAAATTTGCCTGTAATGCCTGTCATGAAAAGAGGGTATTTGTGACAGACGGCTGTCAGGGCTGCCTGGCCCATCCATGTGAGGAGGTGTGTCCTAAGGATGCCATCAAGCTGGACAGGACCAATGGACGCTCCCATATCAATGACGATAAATGCATCAAATGCGGAAGATGCGCGGATGTTTGTTCTTATAAGGCCATCATTATTCAGGAAAGACCATGCGCCGCCGCCTGCGGCATGGACGCTATTTCCACGGATGAGAATGGAAAGGCGGATATTGATTACGACAAGTGCGTGTCCTGCGGAATGTGCCTGGTGAATTGTCCCTTTGGAGCCATAGCGGATAAGTCGCAGATATTCCAGGTCATACGCGCCATCCAGTCAGGGGAAAGAGTTTATGCGGCGGTTGCCCCGGCTTTTGTGGGACAGTTCGGTCCCAAGGTTACACCCGGCAAGCTGCGTGCAGCCATGAAGGCGCTGGGGTTTGCGGATGTATTTGAGGTAGCGGTGGGAGCTGACCTGTGCGCTACTCAGGAGGCGATTGACTTCATCCGGGAAGTGCCGGAAAAGCTTCCTTTTATGGCCACATCCTGCTGCCCGGCCTGGTCCATGATGGCTAAGAAGCTGTTTCCGGAGCATGCGGACTGTATTTCCATGGCATTGACCCCCATGACCCTGACGGCAAGGCTGATTAAGCGGCACCATTCCAATGCAAAGGTTGTATTTATCGGTCCCTGTGCAGCCAAGAAGCTGGAGGCTATGCGTACAGACATACGAAGTGATGTGGATTTCGTTCTTACTTTTGAGGAAATGGACGGCATCTTTGACGCTCGTCATGTGGATGTGGAGAAGATAGAAGAAGATCCGGAAGGCGTCAATGACGCTTCCACGGACGGCCGTAACTTTGCGGTGGCAGGCGGGGTGGCCAAGTCCGTGGTGGATGTGATTCACCAGCGTTATCCGGATAAGGAGATTAAGGTAGCCAATGCAGAGGGCCTTAAGGAATGCAGAAAACTGCTGACCATGGCAAAGGCCGGGAAATACAATGGCTACCTTTTGGAGGGAATGGCGTGTCCGGGCGGATGCGTGGCCGGAGCAGGCACCATGCAGCCTATTAAGAAGTCCCAGGCCTCCGTGAACCTGTACGCATCCAAGGCAAAGCATAAGACCTCCAATGAGACAGAACATGTGAAGGAACTGGATAAGCTGGTGGATTAGAGCGTGTTAATCTTTCTCCATCATGATTTCCAAAATGGTGCGGTCTGTCTGCGCCATGCCGGGATTGCTGATTCGTCCCATATTGCGGATGGCGCCCTCGGGTGTGGCGTGGCATATGCCGTCCTTTGGATCCAGTACGGTTCCGTCTACGGCCAGGCGCTCATAAGGGCTGCCCCGCGGGCCGTGGCCAGCTTTACATGCAGGGCTGTCCTGCCGGTAGGGGAGTATTCCTTCTGAAGGATAGGCGTGAGAACTCCGTTTACTGTCCGGGCTGTGCGGACAATATTGGCGTGGGTGTTTCGTATTGTGCTGGCCAAGGATTGTCTGATTCATACAGATAAGCAGATGGCCCAGGAGGCAGGATATGCCAATCTGTCCAACTTTACAAGGAGGTTCAAGAGCTCAGAGAATATGACGCCGGGACAGTACAGGTATTTGTATGGTGATGGGAAGAAAATATAGATCAGGTATGGCAGGAGATATGACGGTGTGAGAAGCGCCGCATCTCCTGCCATTTTTTTATTTGGCGGCCGGAACGAACCCTCTGTGGCAGATGCGAAAAACTTTGGTATTTACCGTAAATTCAGTGTATTGAGTGAGATAAAGCCTTTTACCGGTAATAAATTTTTTGATTAATATAAAAGGGCTGAATACGTGAAAAAATTGTAAAAGATGCACAAATGATGAAACAAAATATAGTGCAACATTTATCTATTGACAAATTTAAGAAATAGTAATAAGATTAAATCACGAAATAAATTTGGAAAAACGCTTTACTAAAAGCTTTTTCCTGGTAAAAGGAAACAATTACATTTCAGGTGAAGGAAGGAGTAGTTTTATGAAGAAACGTTTTTTGGCAATGACAATGGCGGCAGTGCTGGGATTAAGTCTGGTTGGGTGTGGCTCCAGCGGCACAGGAGCTAAGGCAGAGAGCAATGGAGGCAGCAGTCAGACTGCGGCGGAAGGCTCCGGCGAGGCGGCAGATTCTGAGGGCAAAAGTCCGATAAAGGTAGCGGTTGTTTACTCTGGTAATCTGGGTGACAAATCCTACAATGATTCCTGTAATGCCGGCGCACAGCAGGCAGCCAAGGATTTCGGGGTGGAGGTAAAGAATCTGGAAGGCACCACCGCAGATGAGTGGGAGGCCAACCTTCTGGCATGTTGCGAGGGCGGATATGATTTGGTCATCTGCTCTAACTCTAATTTCCAGGAATATCTTGAGAAATATAAAGACAGCTATCCGGACGTTAAATTTGCTATCATCGATACAACTGTAAAAGGGCCAAACGTGGTTTCCATCAGCTTTGCCCAGAATCAGGGTTCCTTTTTAGCCGGCGCAGTGGCAGCTATGTTCACAACCCACTCCGAGATTGAAGGAGTAAATGACGATGCCATTATAGGCTGGGTCGGAGGCCAGGATATTCCGGTGCTTCACGATTTCTATGTTGGATTTGAGCAGGGAGCAAAATATATTAATCCCGACATCACCATTCTTCAGTCTTATGCAGGAACATGGATTGATCCTCTTAAGGGCAAGGAGCTGACATTGGCGCAGTATGAACAGGGTGCTGACATTGTCATGAATGTGGCTTCCGGTACAGGTACAGGTATTCTGGAAGCAGCCAAGGAAGCTGGAAAATATGCCATTGGCGTTGATTTGAATCAGGATAACGACCAGCCGGGACATGTAGTGACATCTATGGTTAAACGTGTTGACACAGCCTGCTACAGCGTGATTGAGTCTGTAGTGGAGGGTAACTTCAAAGGAGACACCACCAGCTATCTGGAAATTTCCAACGATGGTGTGGACTTAACTGATTTCGCAGTCATTAAGGAGCATTTAGGTGATAAGTTCCCTGCAGATATCCAGGACAAGGTGCAGGAACTGAAGGATAAGATCATCTCTGGCGAGATTGTGGTAAATAACTACGAGGGATTCGGCAAGGACGCTCAGTAAGGCTGTATAAAGCGCGGAAATACTTCAGGGGCGGCAGGGCATGAATATGCCTTCCCGCCCCGGGTTTTATGAAATCTTTAGAGGCAAAGATTCAGGGAAAAAGGTGACCGGAATGAACGGATATGTAGTGGAAATGAATAATATCAGGAAATCATTTGGCTCCGTACAGGCGGTAAAGGATGGGCAGTTCAACTTGAGGAAGGGTGAAATACACTCCCTGATTGGTGAAAATGGAACGGGAAAATCCACCATGATGAAACTGCTGTACGGATTATATGATTTTGACGGGGGAGATATAAAAATTAAAGGTGAGAATATGAGCCACATCACCCCCAGGATTGCCATAGAAAAAGGAATAGGAATGGTGCACCAGGAATTCATGCTGGTCAACGAGCTTACGGTACTGGAGAATATTATTCTGGGATTTGAGCCCAGGAAGGGATGCACCATAGATTTTGATAAAGCAAAAAATACAGTGCAGCACTATATAGACCAGTACGGCATGGATATACAAATGAGCAAGAAAATAAATCAGATTTCCGTGGGAGAAGCCCAGAGAGTGGAAATCATTAAAATATTGACCAGGGGAGCAGATGTAATCATACTGGATGAACCGACAGCTGTGCTGACGCCTCAGGAAACCCGCAGGCTTTTTGAGATTCTGGAGAATTTGAGAAAGGACGGAAAGTCCATTGTTTTCATCTCACATAAACTCAATGAGGTAATGGAGATATCTGACCGTATTACAGTAATGAGGCAGGGATGTTTTATCGGTACCGTAGATAAAAAGGATACTTCCCCTTCAGATTTGGCCAGGATGATGATAGGAAGGGAAGTGTTCCTGGATATAAAAAAGGAGAAGGCTGATATCGGTGATGTGGTCCTGGAAGTCAGGGATTTGTGGACATCGGGCGAAAAAGAGATATCCAAGATACGCGGTGTCTCAATGGAAGTCAGGGCAGGAGAAATCGTGGGAATTGCCGGTATTGATGGTAATGGCCAGAGCGAGTTTATAGAGGCGATAACCGGATTGAGAAAGGTGGAGAAGGGATGTGTTATTCTGGGGGGAACAGAAATCACTAATTTTTCTCCGAGGAAATCCAGGGAAGCCGGACTTGCCCATATTCCTGAAGACCGAAATACCAGAGGATTGAACCGTACCATGACAATACGGGAGAATCTGGTGGCGGTTCAGGAGGACAAAGCGCCCTTTGCCAGGGGAATCATGGTAAATAATTCTGCTTCCTACCCGTTTGCGAAAGAGATGGCCGAAAAATTCGATATACGTCCCAGGGATACTGAGATTCCCACATCCTCACTTTCGGGCGGAAATGCCCAGAAGGTAGTGGTGGCCAGAGAGGTTTCCATAGGAGGAAAACTTCTGGTGGCATCCCAGCCTACAAGAGGTGTTGATATAGGCGCCATTGAATCAATCCGCACTATTTTGCAGGATGTCAAGAAAAAGGGCCTGGGAGTGCTTCTGGTATCTGCGGACCTGGAGGAAATCATGTCTCTGTCGGACCGTATTGTGGTTATGTATGAGGGCAGGATTACAGGGCGCATGATGGCGGAGGAAGCAGATGAAGAAAAGCTGGGGCTTCTGATGATGGGCGGTCATGATATGGAAGGCTGCGGTATCCGGGAGCAGGAAGGAGGCAGACAATGAATCCAAAAGTAGAATCAGTGATGAAAAGCCTGAGGAGGATTTTGCTGCTGGCTCTTCTGGCATTGGGCATAGGAGCTGTTTTTATACTGCTGATTCATGAAAATCCACTGGAGGCATATGCGGCGTTGTTTAAGGGCGCTTTTGTGGGGAAGCTGAAGATTGGTACAACCCTGGCCAACTTTACCCCGCTGCTTTTGACGTCCATTGCGTTTGCGGTGGCGGCTAAGGCGGGAGCCTTCAATGTAGGCGTTGAGGGCGAGGTATTCTTGGGCGGTATGGCAGCTGCTTATGTGGGAATCTACTGCACATGGCTTCCAAAGCCTTTACTGCTGGCGGCATGTTTTGCGTCTGCCGTTGCAGCAGGCGCGGCATGGGCATGGATTCCGGGATTCTTAAAAGCGTATTACGGCGTCAGCGAGGTGTGTACCACCATTCTGATGAACAGTGTGGCACTGTATATCACTTCCTATTTAGTAAGCGGACCAATCAGCGCAGGCGTTGCCAATCCCCAGTCCATACCGGTGAATGTGACGCTTCCCAAACTTTTGAAACCAAGTAATGCCAACGCGGGGCTGTTTATAGCTATTGCAGCGGTCATTGCTGTTATCTGGATGCTGAACAAAACAACGCTGGGCTATAAGATAAGAACCGTGGGAACCAATCCGGCCAATGCTGAGTATATTGGAATCAATCCAAAGAAGGTGTTTATCCGTACCATGATGCTCAGCGGCGCCATTGGCGGCCTGGCAGGCTGTATCGAGGTGCTGGGTACATACGGATACTTCCTGAATAACTTTGCCACGAACCTGGGAACAAACGGAATGCTGGCTTCCCTGATTGTAAAGAACAATGTGGTTACCACCCCGTTCATCGCGTTTTTCCTGGCAGTGCTGCGATCCGGAGCTTTGGGCATGCAACAGAATACCGGTGTTCCGAAATCCATTGTAGATACCATTACCGCTATCTTTATTATCGTGGCTACCATGGAATTATTGTTCCAGTTTAACAAAAAACGCAAGGCAAAAGCAGATGCGCAGTAGGAGGAGGACATATGCAATTTGATAAAATTTTTGATATTTCATTAATATATGCGACGTTCCGTTCAGCTACGCCCATCATATATGCAGCTCTTTGTGCAGCCATTACCCAGCAGGCGGATATTCTTAATATTGGTACTGAGGGTATCATGCTTACAGGCGCGTTTACGGCTGTAACCGTTAGTTATTTCACTGGAAGCTGGGTTCTGGGAATCCTTATTTCAATGGTGGCAGGACTTCTCATTGCCATGATTATGGCTGTGGGACACATTAAGTATAAGGCGGAGATTTGCGCCATTGGCATGGGTATTAATCTGTTTGCCATTGCCTTTACCAAATTCATGCTCAATAGCGTGCTTGGAGTAAGCGGCTCCTTTACCAGCCCGCAGATTAAAGGCATACCAAAGGTTCATATGCCGTTTTTAGACGGTGTGCCCGTACTGGACAGCTTGTTTAACAACTGGAGTGTTACGGAATGGTTTGTTATCGTGCTGGTATTTATTATGATGTTTCTTTTTTATAAGACAGTGTGGGGACTGCGGCTGAGGGCAGTGGGACAGTTTCCAATGGCTGCAGAGACAGCGGGAATTAATGTAAATGCCATGAAATACCAGGCAATAGCCATATCCGGCCTGATTGGAGGGCTGGCAGGAGCTCATCTGTCCCTGGGATACAGCCAGCTATTTACAGAGGGCATGACGAATTCCAGAGGATTTATGGGTGTGGCCGCCATGTATTTTGGAGGAGCCCATCCTGCGCTTACAGCGGTCGGCTGTCTGATATTCGGATTTACGGATTCATTGGGAGCCCGCATACAGGCGTATGGTGTTCCATCCCAGTTTGTATTGCTGATGCCCTACGTGGTGACCATTGCCGTGCTGGCTGTTTCCATGATATCTAAGAAGAAAGCCCAGGAGAAGAAAAAGAGTTCACTGGTTACGATTGAATAACAGGAGGTCAAGATATGGATAAGCGCAAGATTATTTTAGACTGCGATCCGGGCCATGACGACGCGGTTGCCATCATGCTGGCGGCTAAGAGCCCGCAAATTGATTTATTGGGCATCACGGTGGTTGCCGGAAACCAGACGTTGGAGAAAACAACGGCCAATGCGTTGAATGTGTGCCAATATCTGGGGCTGGATATTCCGGTGTACGCAGGATGCGGACAGCCCATGATACGGGATAAGCAGGTTATTGCGGATGACATACATGGAGAGACAGGACTTGACGGACCGGTATTTGCACCTCTCCGGAAAAAAGCGGAAGATAAACACGCGGTGCTGTATATAATAGATACGCTGATGGCATCGGACGGCGATATTACACTTGTACCCACAGGCCCTCTGACCAATATTGCCATGGCAATCCGCCTGGAACCGAGAATTCTTCCCAAGATTCGTGAGATTGTGCTTATGGGAGGCTGCTATCAGTTGGGAAATGTGACGCCTGCGGCAGAGTTTAATATTCTGGCGGACGCAGATGCGGCCCATGTGGTGTTCACATGCAATAGGCCCATAACCATGGTGGGACTGGATGTGACCAGAAAGGTACTGTGTTATCCGTCCGTGATTGAACGAATGGAAAAAATCGGCACGCCGCCGGCAATGCTGTTTGTGGATTTGATGCGGTTTTTCAGCAAGAGCCAAAAAGCTGTATTCGGATGGGAGGGAGGGCCTCTCCACGACCCTCTGACCATAGCATACCTGATAGACCCGGCCGTCCTTACTACGAAAGCAATGTTTACGGAAATAGACATCCGCAGCGTTCAAAGTTATGGCCGTACGAATTGTGACTTCTTCGGATATTTCAAGAGGGAGCCCAACAGCAATGTGGCAGTGGAAGTGGATGTGGAAAAGTTCTGGGATATCATTGAACAGGGAATCCGCAATTACGGTTAAAGGAGTTGAAATGATGAGGCCGCTGAAAGAAGTTTTGGAAGAAAATAAACAGGCATATATACAGCGTTTGATGGACCTTATTGCTATTGATACCCATGATTTGGGCCATGGGATAGCAGGGGGGCTGGAAAAGCAGGGGCAGGAGTATATGGTGAAATTGTTCGGGGATATGGGAGCGGATATCATCCGCCGGGATCCCATGACGGAGGAAGCCATTGAACAATGCCTGGCCAAATATCAGGAAGGGAACATTGGACATAATTACGATGACCGCTATAATGTGTATGCTGTTTTTAAAGGAGACGAGGACGGCAGGAGTTTGATGTTTAACGGCCATATAGATACCATGCCTGCGGGAAATGAAAATGAGTGGAATACGCCGCCGCACACGCCAACCATGAAGGACGGCAGGCTTTACGGCCTGGGCGCGGCTGATATGAAAGGCGGTCTTATGGCATCTGTTATGGCAGTACAACTGCTTAAGGATGCCGGGGTAAAGCTGCCGGGAGATGTACATATCACTTCCGTCTGCGACGAGGAAGGCGGAGGCAATGGTTCTATGGCGGCCATCATGTCGGGAGAAAAAGCCGATGGTGTGGTTGTCTGCGAGCCTTCTTCCGATGAATTGATACTGGCTCATATGGGATTTGTATTTTTTAAAGTGGAGTTTGAGGGAAAAGCCAATCATTCAGGCGCAAAGTGGAAGGGAGTCAGCGCAATTGATAAGGCGCTTAAGGTTATCCGGGAACTGGAGGAGCTGGAACACAAATGGCTCCTGACCTATAAACATCCCCTGCTTCCTGCTCCCAATCTGAATATAGGTACGATTCACGGCGGCAGCGCCGGATCCACCGTGCCGGGACATTGTTATTTTGAGACATGCATCCATTATCTGCCCAGACAGATGAGCTATGACCAAGTTGTAGAGGAGTTTACAGATACGGTGAACCGGGTGGCGGACAGTGACTTATGGCTGCGCCAGCACAGGCCGGTGATAACCATGTATCAGGCCGGCGGGGCCTTTGAGCAGGAATCCGACGACAGCTTTGTGTCCTGCTTTATGAATGGATACGAAAAAGCCCTTGGGAGGCAGGTGCGCCTGGTCGGTTCTCCGGCAGGCTGTGACTCAAGATTATGGAAGAACATCGCGGGCCGCCCCACCATGCAGTTTGGCCCCGGACGGTTGGAGGAGTGCCATGCTGTCAACGAATATGTGGAGGCGGAATCATATCTGGAAGCCATTCTTGTTTATGCCCAGCTTATACTGGAATGGTGTAAGGCAAACAAATAGAATGAAAAATAAGGAGAAGAGAGATGAGTAAGAAAGTATTGTTGGCAGGAGAATCCTGGATGAGCTACACTACACATGTGAAAGGATTTGACAGTTTTTATACCTCTGTATATGAGACAGGAGAAAAGTGGCTGAAAGCAGCCCTGGAAGAGGGCGGCTATGAGGTTACCTTTATGCCCAACCATCTGGCAGGAGAGGAATTTCCATTTACAATGGAAGAATTAAAGAAATACGATGCGGTGATTCTTTCTGACATTGGAGCGAATACGCTTCTTCTTCCGTCAGCCACATTTATGAGAAGCGAGAAGAAACCAAACAGATGCAATCTGATTCGCGATTACGTGCTGGATGGGGGAGCCCTTATGATGGTGGGAGGCTACCTTACCTTTTCAGGCGTGGATGCAAAAGGAAAATGGCATGATACTGCGGTGCAGCAGGTTCTTCCGGTAGAGGTTCTTACCGTGGACGACCGTATGGAGCACTGCGAGGGAACTACGCCTGTGACGGTTGCTGAGCATGAAGCCCTGAACGGAATTCCCAGGGAATTCCCGCAGGTACTGGGATATAATAAGACCATTGCAAAGCCGGAAGCGGTCGTGGCCGCTGTGGTAGATGATGACCCGTTTATTGCCTTTGGAGTATATGGAAAGGGAAAGAGCGCTGTAGTAACCACGGACTGCGCCCCCCACTGGGCACCGCCGGAATTCTGTGAGTGGGAATATTATAACAGGATGTGGCAGGGAATCATGGACTGGCTGACAAAGTAAGAATAAGAATGGGGACTGCTGCCTGAAATCAAGGATTCCATGGGCGGCAGTCCTCTTTTTGCAGGAGGATTGCAGATGGGAACAGGGAAAATAACAGAGAAAAGGACAGAGGAACAGAGGAGAGCGGAGGCTCTGGCGTTGTTGAAGCACATACTGGATATACCCAGTGTCAACGGAAAGGACAGGGAACAGGAGACAGCTGTTTATCTGGCAGAATATTTAAAAAGAAAGGGTATGGAAACAAGGGTTCAGCTGATAGATGAGCATCACGGAAACGTAATTGGCGTGCTCAAAGGAAAAACAGAGGAGACCATACTTTTTAACGGACATCTGGATACAGTTCCATATGGGGATATAAACGAATGGAATACCAATCCGGCTGTGTGTACAGAACAGGACGGGCGCCTTTATGCAAGAGGAGCCAGTGATATGAAAAGCGGATTGGCAGTCATGGCTTTTGTTCTGGGAGAGCTGGCTGAGAGCGGATGCGTCCCGCAGAAGACGATTGTTTTTGCGGGAACCTGCGATGAGGAACGCGGCGGTTTGGGCGCAAAGGAAATCATAAAGGAATACCCGGATTTATTTCCAGAGCTGCTCCTGATTGGAGAGCCTACCTCATGTCAGGCTGGTGTGGCTCAGAAAGGATGTATCTGGTTAAAGCTGTCTGTTTCAGGCAAGACAAGCCATGGAGCAGAACCCTGGCAGGGAATCAATGCCCTGGAGCAGGGCTTCGGCCTGCTTGCGGATTTGAGAGAGGAGCTTAAGAGGGAGGAGCATCCTGTGCTGGGACACAGTACGCTCCAGATTACCATGGCGGAGGGAGGAATTGCCCCCAATATGACGCCGGACAGGGCCAAATTCCTGGCTGATATCCGGATAGTACCGCCCTTGAATGAAAAGGAGGTTCTGAACCGGTTGGAATGCCTTATGCAAAAGCGGTGTGAAGTTTATAACGGGGGTCTGGCCTTTGTGCCTGAGATAACAAATTACAGGATGCCGGTAGAGACAGGCCCGGAAAACCAGTGGCTTCACAGGCTGAAAGGATTCATAGGCGATGATGCAGGGGAGACCGGTATCAACTATTTTACAGACGCCTCCATTCTCCTCACAGCCTGGCCGGACAGTCCGGCGCTTCTCTTTGGTCCGGGAGAGCCTCAGATGTGTCATAAGCCCAATGAATATGTGGAGATATCCAAGTATTTGGAGGCAATTCGGGTCATGGAAAAATTTTGCTGGTACATTGCTAAATAATAAACTTATGATATAATGAAATGTAAGATTTTGAGCATGTTTTAACAGGGGGCAGAATTTGCGAACAACAATTAAGGATATAGCGAAGTACACAGGTTTTTCTATTACCACCATATCATTGGTGCTGAATGGAAAGGCGCATAAGATTCCAAAGGCAACAGAGGAGGCGATTCTCCAGGCTGCGAAGGAGCTCAATTACCGGCCAAATCAATTAGCCGTGGGACTGGTAAAGAAGCAGACAAAGACCCTGGGACTGATTTTATCTGACATCCGGAACAGCTTTTTTGCCAATATGGCTAAGTCCATTGAAGATGAATGCCGCAGAAACGGCTGGAATCTCATACTGTGCAATACCAATGACCTCCATGAGCGTGAGATGAAATATCTGCAGATGCTGGCTGACAAAGGTGTGGACGGGGTATTGATCTGCATGGCAAGGGAGAATGACAGTGAGAAAGTGGAGGAGATGGTGGCGCTGATGGATTCACTCAACATACCCTTTGTCCTTGTGGACCGCTTTTACCCTGAAGTCAAAGGCTGTTCCGTGATTGTGGACCATGATGAGGGAGGATATCTTGCTGCCAGACATCTGCTGGAATTGGGCCATACCAGGATTGGATGCGTGGGCGGCCCAAAGGACCTGGCTGATTCCAACCGGAGGACCCAGGGCTATATACGGGCGCTGATGGAAAAAGGAGTGGAATTTGACCCGTCCCTCATATTTTATGGGGATTATGACCTGAGCAGCGGTGTGCGGGGGGCAGAATATCTGCTCAAAAAAGATGTTACAGCGATTTTTGCCTATAATGACATGTCGGCGTATGGAGTGTTTCACTATTTAAAGCAGCAGGGAATCTCTGTTCCGGAGGATATATCGCTGATTGGATATGACGATATCTTTTTTTCAGAGATATTGAGTGTACCTCTCACATCAATTCATCAGCCGGTGGAGGAGATGGGAACAGAGGCGGTCCAGCAGATGATTCGGATTATCCGCCAGAAACAGAAACAGGACACAAAGAAAAATATTATGTTTCAGCCGTATTTGGTGGTCAGACAGAGTACGGCGGCTCCCGCAGGTGTAATGCACAAATAAATATATCTATATATTTCCTGCATCTTAAGAAATTTCAGATTTTTATAATAATTTGTTCACATTCGGTTCAGAGGCAGGCATTATACTTAATAAAGAATAAGGGAAAAAGGAGTGAAAAAATGAACATACTGTTTTTCCTGACTCCTAAAAGTGACGTGGCGTATATAAGCGAGGATGATACGTTAAGGCAGGCTTTGGAGAAAATGGAGCACCACAAGTATTCCGCGGTACCGATTGTCAGCAGGACAGGGCGCTATGTGGGGACGCTGACGGAAGGTGATCTGTTATGGGGAATCAAGAACCAGTTCAACCTGGATCTGAAAGGGGCTGAGAAGATACCTGTCACAGCCATACGCCGCCGGTGTGACAACCGTCCGGTTAAGGCAGACGCAGATATGGAGGATCTGATCGGGAAGGCATTGAACCAGAATTTTGTGCCGGTACTGGACGATCAGAAGAGTTTCATTGGCATCATTACCAGAAAGGACATCATCAAGTATTTCTACCAGAAGTGCGAAAACGCCGAGGAACGTTCCAAGAAGTGTCGGGAACAGGGCGGAAAGGAACATAAAAAGACGGACCTGTCCGCAGCGGTAAAGCTGCGCAGCCAGGAGGGAGTCCTGGTGTAGCGGGATAGGCCGTCCGGCACAGTGAGGGCTGCGCGGTTGCAGGGAACCATGGAAAACGCCATACGGCGGGATGCATGGTTCCCTGTTAATATACAGGGACATTGACGGTATGCCCCTGTCCTCATGTGGCCTAAGTCATGAAGCTGTGATAATATACAGATATGGGCCCTCTTTTGTTTTGTGCAGATGCTTCCGGTGTAAAAGCCGCAAACTGAAAACTCAGGTTAAATTTGCACGAAAACAGCAGACAAACCCGGGAAAAGATGGTATAATGTCGCCAGACAATATAATGCGCCAATGCGTTGTCACGTCAAAGCGAGTTAGTGCGGAAAACCAGACAGGATATACGGGTGCAGGGAAAGGGAGGTCAGACAACATGATTTGGGCAAAAGAGGAGACAATGTCCAGGGCGGAGATTGAAGCGGTACAGCTGAGCCGCCTGAAAGACACGGTGAACCGGGTTTACGGGAAGGTACCGGCATACCGCGCCAAGATGGAGGAGGCAGGTGTAAGGCCGGAGCATATACAGACACTGAAGGATTTGCAGAAGCTTCCTTTTGTGACGAAACAGGATATGAGGGATAATTACCCCTATGGCCTGTTTGCGGTTCCAAGGAAGGAACTGCGCAGAATCCATGCGTCCAGCGGCACGACGGGAAAGCCCACTGTGGTGGGATATACGGAGAATGACCTGGAGGTGTGGAAGGAATGTGTGGCCCGCCTGGCCGTGGCAGGAGGCGCCTCGGACGAGGATGTGGCCCAGATTTGCTTTGGGTACGGCATGTTCACAGGCGCCTTGGGACTTCACAATGGACTGGAGAAGGTAGGCGCCGCGGTGGTTCCGTCCTCTACCGGCAATACCCAGAAGCAGCTGATGTACATGAAGGATTTTGAGACCACCCTGCTGGTGGCCACCCCCTCCTATGCCATGCGCATTGCGGAGGTGGCCCTGGAAATGGGAATCAATCCCAGGAAGGATTTGAAGGTAAAGACGCTTGTACTGGGCAGCGAGCTGATGACAGAGGCCATGAGAAACGAGCTCTACAAGGTATGGGGAGAGGATGTAAACCTGACCCAGAATTACGGCATGAGCGAGCTGATGGGGCCCGGCGTGTCGGGAGAATGCCTTAAGCTTAACGGAATGCATATCAATGAGGACCATTTTATTGCGGAGATAATAGATTCCGCTACAGGGGAAGTGCTTCCTCCCGGAGAAAAGGGAGAGCTGGTTATCACCTGCATTTCCAAGGAGGCGCTGCCTCTCATCCGCTACCGTACCAGGGATATTACCAGGCTTATGTATGAGCCGTGTCCCTGCGGCCGCACCACGGCCAGGATGGAGAACCTGTCCGGACGTACGGATGATATGTTAAAGATTCGCGGCGTCAACGTATTCCCCAGCCAGATTGAGGAAGTGCTGATTAATACAGAGGGAATCGGACCTAACTATGAAATCGTGGTGGACAGGAAGAACCATTCCGACATACTGATTATCAAGGTTGAGGTGGAAGCTGAGAGCATGATGGACTCCTATGCTGCATTGGAGCGGCTGGAAAACACATTGAAGGATAAGATGCGCCTGATGCTTGGTCTGGATGCCAAGATCCAACTGGTTTCCCCCAATACTCTTCAGCGGTTTGAGGGAAAGGCAAAGAGAGTCACGGACCTGCGAAAGGAAGCCTGATGAGGCACCGGGACAGTCTTTAAGGAGTCCGGTGCGGTTAATACATACTGAAAGGAAGGAAGAAACGTGTCAGAGAAAAGAATATTACTTGGCAATGAAGCCATAGCAAGAGGTGCCTATGAGGCAGGAGTAAAGGTATCCGCCGCCTACCCGGGCACCCCCAGTACGGAGGTCAGCGAGTCACTGGTCCAGTACGATGAGATTTACGCGGAGTGGGCTCCCAATGAGAAGGTGGCCACAGAGGTGGCTATCGGTGCATCCATAGCAGGCGTGCGTTCCATGTGCGTCATGAAGCATGTGGGTATAAATGTGGCTGCGGATTATACGGCGGCGTACACCGGCGTCCGGGGAGGACTGGTGCTGGTGGTGGCTGATGATCCGGGCATGTACAGTTCCCAGAACGAGCAGGACAGCCGTATGGTGGCCAGGGCTGCTATGGTCCCCATCGTGGAACCGTCCGACAGTGCCGAGGCCAAGGAATTTATGAAATATGCCTATGACCTCAGTGAGAAATACGATACGCCTGTTATCCTGCGCAGTACCACCCGTCTGTCCCATTCCCAGGGGCTGGTGGAACTGGAGGAGAGGGTCGAGCCCTTTGACATCCCCTATGAGAGGGATATGGCCAAATATGTCATGATGCCCGGCAATGCCATCAAACGCCATGTGGTGGTGGAAGCGCGCATGAAACAGATGGCTGAGGATGCCAACAGCTTTCCCATCAACCGGGTGGAATACAATGATTTGTCCGTGGGCTTTATCACCAACGGCATTGCGTACCAGTATGTGAAGGAAGCCATGCCCCAGGCATCCGTCCTGAAGCTGGGGCTTCTCAATCCCCTTCCAAGGAAGCTTATAGAGGAATTTGCGTCTAAGGTGGATAAGCTTTACATATTTGAGGAGCTGGAGCCCGTAGTGGAGGAACAGGTTAAGTCCTGGGGCATTAAGAAAGCAGTGGGCAAGGAAATATTCACGGTCCAGGGAGAATACAGCGCAAATCTGATTAGGGAGCGCGTGCTGGGTCAGGCGTCACAGGTGGATAAGGCGGCCCAGGTTCCCGCAAGACCTCCCATACTGTGTCCGGGATGTCCGCACAGAAGCGTATACGCTGTGCTTAACAAGCTGAAGATACATGCTGCCGGAGATATCGGCTGCTATACGCTGGGAGCAGTGGCGCCCTTAAGCGTTATCGACACCACGATCTGCATGGGAGCCAGTATCAGCACTCTCCATGGCATGGAGAAGGCAAAGGGAAGAGAGTATATTAAGAACTGGGTGGCTGTAATCGGTGATTCCACCTTCATGCACACAGGCATCAACTCTCTCATGAACATGGTCTATAACCAGGCCGCCGGAACAGTGGTCATCCTGGATAATTCCACCACGGGAATGACGGGACATCAGGACCATGCCGCTACCGGCAAGACCCTTAAGGGGCAGGTGGTTCCTGCCATCAATATTTACGGTCTGTGCAAATCGCTGGGCATTGAGCATGTCTGTGAGGTGGACGCCTTTAACCAGGCGGAGCTGGAGCGGATAATCAAAGAGGAAGTGGCAAGGGATGCTGTATCCGTCATCATCACCAAGGCGCCCTGCGCCCTGCTTAAGGGAATCAAATTCCCCAACAAGTGCAGGCCGCTGCCGGATAAATGTAAGAAATGCGGAGCGTGTTTAAGGCCGGGCTGTCCTGCCCTTACAAAGAATGAGGACGGCACCATATCCATTGACGGGACCATGTGCAATGGCTGCGGATTGTGTAAACAGCTGTGTAAATTTGACGCGATCAATCTGGTAAAGGCGGGTGAATAAAATGACATCAAAGAATATTATGATAGTAGGCGTAGGCGGCCAGGGAACCCTTCTTACCAGCCGCATACTTGGAAAGCTTGCAATCGGCGCGGGCTATGACGTGAAGCTGTCCGAGGTGCACGGCATGGCCCAGCGCGGCGGCAGTGTGGTAACCTTTGTGAGATATGGAGAAAAGGTGGCGGAACCCATTGTGGAGGAAGGCCAGGCAGACGTGCTGATTGCCTTTGAGCGTCTGGAGGCGCTGCGGTATCTGCATTTCCTCAAAAAGGACGGCGTGATCATTGTCAATGACTGGCGCATTGACCCCATCACAGTGGTGACGGGGGTGGCTGAATATCCGGAAGGAATCATTGACCGGTTAAAGGAAGCGCGCAGGACCATTGTGGTGGAGGCCACGGAGGAAGCGAAAAAGATGGGTGCGCCCAAGGCATTTAACGTCATTGTCCTGGGAGCTGCTGCAAAGCATATGGGATTTGAAAAGGAAGACTGGCTGAAGGTGATTGAGACAACGGTTCCGCCTAAGACGGTGGAAATTAATAAAAAGGCATTTGAGACCGGTTACGCGCTTTCTGTCTAGACGGACAAAAGCCGGCGGTAAAACGGAAAATGGACTGTAAGCAGATAAAGGATGTAAATTATATCATGTGAGAGTTGGAGGGGTTACAGGCAAATGATATGGAATGAGACTAAGGAGTGCATGAGCAGGGATGAGATGACCAATCTGCAGAGCGCAAGGCTGAGAAAATTAGTTGACAGAGTGTACCACAGCGTGGAGTATTACCGCAAGAAAATGCAGGCAGTGGGATTGGAGCCGGGAGATATCCGGGGAATCGAGGATCTGGAAAAGCTTCCATTTACCACAAAGGATGATTTGAGAGACACATACCCCTTCGGCATGTTTGCGGTGCCCAATTCCCAGATTACCCGCATCCACGCGTCCAGCGGCACCACCGGAAAGGCCACGGTGGTGGGATATACACGCAAGGACATCGACGTGTGGAGCGAGTGCGTGGCCCGGTGCATTACCATGGCCGGACTGGGAAGCAATGACATCATCCAGGTGGCTTACGGGTACGGTCTGTTTACCGGAGGCCTGGGAGCCCATTACGGTGCAGAGGAGATGGGAGCCACCGTGGTCCCCATGTCCACAGGCAACACCAAGAAGCTGATCACCATGATGGTGGATTTCGGGGTGACAGGAATCATGTGTACGCCCTCCTACCTTCTTCATATTGCGGAAACCATTGAGGAGATGGGGGTCAAGGACAAGATTAAGCTGAAGGCATCCATCAACGGAGCAGAGCCGTGGACTGAGAAAATGAGAACCCAGATAGAGCGTCAGCTGGGAATCCACGCTCACGATATCTACGGCCTCAGCGAGATCATGGGACCGGGCGTTGCCACGGATTGCCAGTTCCATGAGGGGCTCCATATTCATGAGGACCATTTCCTGCCGGAGATCGTGGATCAGAATACATTGAAGCCATTGAGGGACGGCATGACCGGTGAACTGGTTATTTCCACCCTGACTAAGGAGGGACTGCCTTTAATACGTTACCGCACAAAGGATTTGACCAGCCTTGACCACAGTACCTGCCAGTGTGGAAGGACCACAGCCAGGATTGCCAGATTCACAGGAAGGACAGATGACATGCTGATTATCCGGGGCGTCAACGTATTTCCGTCCCAGATAGAGTCTGCCCTGCTGGAAATGGGCGGCACCACGCCTCATTATCTGCTGATTGTGGACCGTGTGAACAATCTGGACACCTTAGAGGTGCAGGTGGAAGTGGAGGAGCGGTTCTTCTCAGATGAAATCCGGGAGCTGGAGAATCTGACAGGAAAGATCGCCTATATGATTCAGCAGGCCATAGGTCTGGCGGTAAAGGTAAAGCTGGTGGAGCCAAAGAGCATTGAGCGGAGCATGGGTAAGACGAAGCATGTGATTGACAAGAGAAATCTGAATTAAGAAAGGGCGGGGTATAAAAATGTTTGTAAAACAATTATCTGTATTCATAGAAAACCGTGAAGGCAGACTGGAACAGGTTACAGAAGTACTGAAGGAGCAGGATATCAATATACTGTCTCTCAGCATGGCAGATACCACGGAGTACGGTATGCTGAGAATGATTGTGTCTGATCCGGATAAGGCAAAGGCGGCGCTGAGGGAAAAAGGATTTTCAGCCATGCTGACCGATGTGCTGGCAGTAAAACTGGAGGATCAGGTGGGCGAACTCCACAAGATGACCCACATCCTCTGCAGCCAGGGGCTGAATATCGAGTACATGTACGCATTGGCTTCCGCCAACCGCAGGGCAATGATTGTGAAGGCGTCTGACGGAGAGACAGCTGCCAGGGCAGTGACAGACGGCGGATTGGTGCTGTACAGCAATGAGGAAATGTGCTGGTAATTTGCCGGTAGTGTGCCGGTAGTTTGGCATGACAGGGCTATAATCATGACAGGGCTATAAGCATGACAGGGCTATAAGAAACAGTGAGTGAAAGGTAAGATAAAGGTGCCGCGGAATCATCTGAGATGATGATTGAGCGGCACCTTTGCGTTATGGCTGTCAGATACCCCGGAAAGAGGACCTGGCAGGTTTGGAGAGAGGGACCAGCATGTGCGGGCGTAATTCCTTCGGGTCATGGGTGACGGACAAAAGTCTGTCCTGGTGCTTTACTGCCTTTAAGACAGCAGCGGCAGCCTTCACCTTCTCCAGTATTTCTCCCTCCTCCCGGAATATTCAGGGAGCAGGAGGTGCTGCACCGGGTATTGATTTCAGTATGTCCGATGCAGGTGACGATTCTGGTATAAAATCTGCCGCTTTACAGTCCCTTTTCATCCTCATAGATAATAGTTCCCATACGAATAACACCCCACACCGTCAGAATGATTAAGTAAAGCGGGGCCGGTTTCCAGATGGATTCTAAATGCTTAAACAAGTGTAAGACCATAAAGATATACTGAAGAGTAAACATAAAAATAATCAATAATGCTCCCAAAAGCCTCCCGGTGTCATGACTATCCTTTGGAGAAACCGCTGGCTGTCACATGGGCCACCTCATTGCCCAGGTCATCCTTCACCTCCACCAGATAGTAGCAGGTGCTCCGTCCTTCCTTTACTTTTCTGGCTTCAGCTATGAGGCGTGTGCCTCTGGCAACACCCAGGTAGGTGATTTGGGATGTGGTTGAGACGTGTAGGGGTTTGTTCCAGTTGGAAGCAACTGCAAAGGCAAAATCAGCCAGGGTAAAGATGGCGCCTCCCATGACCGTGCCCGCTGCGTTGAGATGGTGCGGTTGTATTTCCAGCCAACATTTTGCATATCCCTCTTCCACCTGCTCAATGACCGCACCGTTATCCGTGGCAAAACGATCGTTGGAAAAGATCTTTTGTATTTGTTCCAGTTTCTGCGCATCCATATGGGGGACCTCCTGTGGTTATATGTATGAATTGATAATAAATATATGCCAACTATATACCAGAAAAAGGAAGATTGTCAATGGTTGTCCGTTATGCGGGCGGGAATGTGAGGAGAAAAGATGTCGAATGATATTGAAAAGAGGTTGAAAGGAGAGCAGGTGCATAAAACAGGGCCTCGTGGGGAGGCCCTGTTCTG
>OATI01000834.1_pt1 | contig 19380 bp, 16 predicted proteins | sample 1494981 | NCBI WGS metagenome assembly OATI01 (sample SAMEA2579952, study PRJEB22360) | human gut metagenome
AAGCCTGCCAGTGAACTCCATGGCAATCAGGTCATGGTTCCGGGAGATATCTCTTCTGCCGCCTATTTCATCGCCGGAGGCCTTATGGTGCCCGGCTCGGAAGTTCTGATACGCAATGTGGGCATCAACCCTACCAGGGACGGTATCCTGCGTGTATGCCGTGATATGGGAGCGCACATTGAACTGCTGAATGTAAGCGGAGGAACAGGAGAGCAAACAGCCGATATCCTTGTACGCCACGGCAGTCTTCATGGAACCGTCATAGGCGGCGCCGTCATACCTACCCTGATTGACGAGCTTCCTGTCATCGCATCCATGGCCTGTCTAGCAGAGGGTGAGACCATAATCCGGGGTGCCGGAGAGTTAAAGGTAAAAGAGTCCAACCGGATTGCGGTCATGGTCCAGGGACTGACTGCCATGGGCGCTGACGTGACCGAGACAGAGGATGGAATGATTATCCGGGGCGGCGCTCCTCTCCACGGAGCTGTCATCGACAGCCGCAAAGACCACCGTATTGCCATGACATTTGCTGTCACTGCGCTGTGTGCGGATGGCATCACAGAGATAAAGGACGCTGACTGTGTCAATATATCCTATCCCGGCTTTTACAGCGATTTAAAAAGGCTGGCGCAGGGTTAGGCTGAAACCGCATCCGCTCCGGCTCATTCCGGGGATGGATGCGGTTTTGTTTTGATGATACGGTACTGCGCGCTGTCCGCTGACTCCTGTCATTTTGCCAATTCACAGAGCTTTGCGCTGTGGTCCGCCACCACGATTTTAAGGAGCTTGATATCGTTCTCCATGGCAGTCTGCTTCTGCTCTGACTCCTGATACCGCCTGGCGGCAGGTACATAGTTCTCAGCCAGAAGCTGGATATTGGGTATCAGCTGGTTTTCAATGATTTTGGATGTCCGTTCCTGCTGCTTCCTGATATCTTCGATGTCCGCCTCTACACGGCCCATCCTGTCTGTCAGCGAGAGGACCTGTTCCTTCAGGATGGTGATGTCAGCACGGATTGGAGCCAGTTTTTCATCCAGCTTCCGCTCCAGTTTTTCATCCAGCTTCTGTTCCAGTTTTTCATCCAGCTTTTGTTCCAGCTTCTGCTCCAGCTTTTCCTCCAGTTTCTGTTCCAGCTTCTGTTCCAGCTTTTCCTCCAGTTTCCTATCCAGCTTTTCCTCCAGCTTTTCCTCCAGTTTCCTATCCAGCTTTTCCTCCAGCTTTTCCTCCAGTTTCCTATCCAGCTTTTCCTCCAGCTTCCTATCCAGCTTTTGTTCCAGCTTTTCCTCTAACTTTTCTTCCAGCGTTTGTTCCATCGCCAGTTTTAGCTTTATCTCCAGCCTCTGCTCTGACTGTATCAGTTTCTGTTCCAGTTTTTTCTCCAGCTTATCATCCATCATACCGGATATAGCCAACAATAAATCTTGATTATTCAACAATTCCACTCCTCCCTCTTTCTTTTTATTATAATCATTTTTCGAGGCCGATTCAATATGTATCTCTGTTTCCGGCCTCACTGGTTTCGCTGCCGGATCGTCGCCATTGGCTTGTTCTTATGGGCATCACCTGTCCTTCCTGTGTATTCCCTGTGTCTTTTCTGTGTGATTCCAAATATGAGTTTGATGTGATTTCAGCAGCCGAAAGGGCCGGACGGAATAAGATTCCTAAACTGCATCTTAGGATGCAGCAGATTGCCGGAATACCTGAATTATCCAGCAGAAGTAAATTCACTTTAGCAAAAAAGGGAACCCGTGTCAAGACCCAATGTCATTAAGTTAAGATGGCAAGAACCAGGCTCTCTATATTAGAAATGGTAGATAAAAAGAATAGAATTTTTGAAGGCAGATGCAAATCTGCCTTTTCTGTGTTACCTGCAAATAGAAAAAAGGCAAAAGAAATGAATCTTTAACCTTTTTTCAAAACCTACCCCAGCGCTACATCCAGTATCATCATCACCACAAACCCAACGGCAAATCCAATGGTTGCCACATTGGAATGCTCTCCTTCGGCTGACTCCGGAATCAGTTCCTCCACTACCACGTAAATCATGGCGCCTGCCGCAAAGGACAGGAAGTATGGAAGAACCGGGCCTAAAAACTCAGCCAGCACCAGCATAAGGACAGCGCCTATGGGCTCCACCACGCCTGAAAGCGTGCCGTAAATAAACGCCTTCCCCTTCCCGGCCGCTTCCTTAAGAGGCAGGGATATGATGGCTCCCTCCGGGAAATTCTGTATGGCAATACCCACGGACAGGGCCAGCGCGCCCGCCAGGGTGATCGTCCCGTTCTGTGACAGAAGCCCTGCAAACGCAACGCCCACTGCCATTCCCTCCGGTATGTTGTGAAGGGTCACCGCCAGCACCAGCATGGTACTCTTTTTCCAGCTGCTCTTCGGTCCTTCCGGCTGCTCTGTATCAATGTGCAGATGAGGTATTATCTCATCCAACAGAAGCAGGAAACCAATTCCCAAAAGAAAACCCACGGAAGCAGGGATGAATGCCAGCTTGCCCATGTGCCCGCTCATGTCCATGGACGGAATCAAAAGGGACCAGACAGAAGCCGCTACCATTACACCTGACGCAAATCCCAGAAATGCCTTCTGGACGCTGGGCTTCAATGCGTTTTTCAGAAAGAACACACAGGCTGCCCCTGCCGTGGTCCCGATAAAGGGAATCATGATTCCCGCAAATATACCGCTCATCTCAATACACCTCTGTCATCTCCTGAGCCCCGGCCCTCTCTTCTACAGGAATCCTTTGAGCTTCAGATAGTCTTTTATCAGTTGAATCATCTGGTCATAATCAATCCGGCTGGCATTGATGGGAAGATCATAATTTTCCATATCCATCCACTCCCTGCCGGTAAAGTAGCGGTGATACTCCGTCCTCTCCTTATCAATCCGTCTCATCCTGCGGAGAGCTTCCGCCTCATCCACCTTATCCACGTCCATGACCCTGCGGATTCTGGTGACCGTATCCGCATACACAAAGATGCGCACCAGATTATCCATCTGGTCCTGAAGCACATAGTTGCCGCAGCGGCCTACGATAATACATGTCTCAGAGGCTGCCAGTCCGCGGATGACCGATGACTGGAAACGGAACAGGTTCTCCGGCGAAGTAATGTTTGGGCCGTCCTTATCCGGTTCTGTCAGCTCCGGCTTCATGCTGGTCACTATACGGTACAGCAGATTGTTTCCTGCCCTTTCATCAGCCAGCCTGAAGTACTGCTCCCCTATGGCGCTGGTCTCAGAGGTCATCTTAAGTATCTCTTCATCGTAGAAATGAATGCCCAGCTCCTCGGCCAGGCGTTTGCCTGTCAGGCGGCCGCTTCCGTACTGGCGTTCAATGGTAATTACAAAATGCTTGTCATTCATATTGAGTATCCCCCTTATTCCTAATCCACAGCCGTGCCCATGACAGGGCCGTGGCCGCTTTCACGTCTATACAATGTCTATATGGCACATCCCCATGGCGCTGAGGGCATTGTGATGGCTTTGAGGCGTTACCCCCGCGCAGCAGGCCCCATCCACCTGTATGGATGTATCAGGAACCGCTGCCTTGAGCAGCATGGCGTTGGATATGACGCAGATATCCGTGCACAGGCCCACCAGCTCCACAAAATCATACTGTCCCCCGGCCGCGTAATCCGCCAGTTCCCTGCTTCCAAAGGTATGCTTCTCAAAACGGGTCCCTGAAATTCCCCTGAGCTCCGGTATCAGTTCCCAGCCCGGCGTTCCCTTGACGCAATGGACCACCGGAAGCTTTCTCCCCTCCATGGTATCCATATAATCGTCAAAATGGGTGTCCAGGGTAAATACCACCTCGTCTCCCGCATCCTGGTACGCCTTTATCTTATCCAGCACATGAGGGACAATGGCCTGGGCCTCAGGACTGCCCAAAGCTCCATCCACAAAATCCTTCTGCATATCCACCACCACAAGTAACCGGCTCATAGAACTTTCCTCCTTGTTGCGAACACGTTTTATTGTAAACACCTTTGTTTGGAACCCAAAATGTTCCTTTCCACACCTACAGTCTACCACATTTCATCAACCAATAAAAGTTCTTTTACACTTTTGTGCGACATTACATGACTTTATATGAATTTTCAAAACACTCTTGACAAATTCATTTTATTGTATTAAGATACGGATTAATAAAATAAACCGTAGAGAAAGAGGAGTACGCTATCAAAGCTTTAACACAGAGAGCCGCAGGCGGTGGGATTGCGGTATAGGGCTGGCAGCTGAATGGACTTTTGAGGGCGGTCTTGAGGGATTGTATCATCTGTAGGGACCGACGGATTCCGCAACCGTTATACATGCGGCGCATATGTTGGTATGTGTAAAGTGGACTTTTTAGTCAATTTGAGTGGCACCGCGGATTTCATTCGTCTCAATCGTAGCATAGGCTATGATTGGGACTTTTTTATTCCGGCTTTATTCAACAGCACCCCGTCAGAAAGTCCCTTATCCAACGACATTTTTTATCATCCAAATATAGTTTAAAAACAGGAGGAAACAAGATTATGAAAAAAACAATTGCAATGCTATTAACCGCGGCTTTAAGCGCATCCCTCTTATCAGGCTGCGTCTCCACTGCCCAGAACACCACCGCGGCCCAGTCCGCTGAAACCTCGTCCGCTGATACATCCTCAGCCGACGGTTCATCCGCTGACAAGACCGGTAAGTCCACGGCAGAATCTTCTGCTGACAGCGCTTCCTACACCATCGGAGTGGGACAGTTTGCAGAGCATGGTTCTCTGGACAACTGCCGCGAAGGCTTCATGGCCGGCCTGGCAGAGGAAGGCATCGAGGAGGGCGTGAACCTGACCGTGCTTTATGATAATTCCCAGGCTGACGGCGGTACGGCCAGCCAGATTGCAACCAATTTCATCGGAAAGGGCGTGGACCTGATGTGCGGCATCGCAACTCCCATGGCGCAGGCAGAGTACGGCGTGGCTAAGAAGTCAGACATTCCTGTTATTTTCACTGCTGTAACCGACCCCGTAGCCGCAGAGCTGGCCAATGCGGACGGCACTCCGGCAGGCGAGGTTACGGGCACCAGCGATAAACTTCCCGTGGAGGCTCAGCTCAAGATGATCCGTGAGATTCTTCCGGAAGCAAAAAATATCGGCATCATGTACACCACCAGCGAAGTGAATTCTGAATCCGCCATTGCCGAATACAAGGAACTGGCTCCCCAGTATGGTTTTGAAATCGTGGACACGGGCATCTCCTCTTCCGCTGATATCGCCCTGGCTGCCGACACCCTTATAAACAAGGTGGACTGCATCACCAACCTGACCGACAACACGGTAGTTGCCTCCCTTCCCGTTATCCTGGATAAGGCTGCCGCCAAGAATATCCCTGTATTCGGCAGTGAGATTGAGCAGGTGAAGATTGGATGCCTGGCTGCCATGGGGCTGGACTATATCGAACTGGGCAGGCAGACAGGAAAGATGGCCGCACAGGTACTGCGCGGCGAGAAAAAAGCCAGTGAAATGAATTACGAAACCATCAAGGAAGCCGCCTTCTACGGAAATACACGGGTGGCCGGGAATCTGGGCATCACACTGCCGGAAGATTTGACCAAAAATGCAGCTGAGCTGTTCACTGAGATTGCCCAGTAAAGCTCTGTCATTATTATCTGGAGGAACATCATGACAACGATTATTTTAGGTATCTTTGAAGAAGGCCTGGTGTACGCCATCATGGCCCTGGGCGTATACATCACATACCGTATTCTGGATTTTCCGGATCTGTCCGTGGACGGGACCTTCCCTCTGGGAGCCGCATTTACCGCTACCGGCATAGCCGGAGGTTTCATCCATCCGGCTGTGGCCCTCCCCCTCTCCTTTCTTTTGGGAGCCGTGGCGGGCTGTGTCACCGGACTTATCCATGTCAAGCTGAAGGTACGGGACCTGCTGTCGGGAATCATTGTCATGACCGCCCTCTACTCCATTAACTTAAGGGTTGCGGGCAAGTCCAACCTGCCCATTTTCAGCAAAGATACGATTTTCAGCAATCCCTGGCTGGAGCGCACTATCCCCCAGGCCCTTAAGCCCTATACAGTGACCATCATCCTTCTGGCAATCGTCCTTATCTGCAAGCTGCTCCTGGACGCTTACCTGAAAACCCGGTCCGGCTATCTTCTCAGGGCTGTGGGCGACAATGATCTGCTGGTCACCTCCCTGGCCAAGGATAAGGGCATGGTGAAAATTATCGGCCTGGCCATTGCCAATGGATTTGCAGCCCTGGCCGGCAGCGTGTACTGCCAGCAGAAGGGATTCTTTGAGATTTCCACCGGAACAGGCACGATTGTCATCGGCCTGGCCAATGTCATCATAGGCACTCAGCTGTTCAAACGGTTCGGCTTCGTGAAGTCCACCACGGCTGTTATTATAGGTTCCATCATCTACAAGGCATGCGTATCCCTGGCCCTGCTCTTAGGCGACTTAAGGCTTACCTTTGGAAGCATTACTGTCTCCTTCCCTGTGACGGCCTCGGACTTAAAGCTGATTACATCCATTTTATTCCTCATCATCCTGGTGGCAAGCTCCTCCAGGGGAAAGAAGGTAAAGAGCCATGCTTGAGCTGAAGCACATCAATAAATACTACAATGCCGGTACAGTCAATGAAATGTGCCTGTTTGAGGACTTCAACCTGACCATAAGGGACCATCAGTTTGTGTCCGTGGTTGGAAGCAACGGCTCCGGCAAAACCTCACTTTTAAACATTATCTGCGGCAGTATTCCCCTGGATGAGGGACGGATCATAATCGGCGGAAAGGACATCACCCGGATTCCTGAATACAAGCGCCAGCGCCGCATCGGACGGGTTTATCAGAATCCGGCCATGGGCACCTGCCCTACCATGACCATACTGGAAAACATGTCTCTGGCAGACAACAAGGGAAAGGCCTTTAACCTCAGGCCGGGAACCAACCGGCAGAGACTGGAATATTACCGTGAATCCCTCCGTTCCCTTGGACTGGGACTGGAGGATAAGATGGATGTGAAGGTGGGAGTCCTTTCCGGCGGCCAGCGCCAGGCCATGGCCCTTCTCATGTCCACCATGACTCCCATTGAGTTTCTTATTTTAGATGAGCACACAGCTGCCCTGGACCCCAAGACTGCCGAGACCATCATGGAGCTGACCGGAAAGATTGTAAAAGAAAAAAAACTGACCACCATCATGGTCACCCACAACCTGCGCTACGCAGTGGAATACGGGGACCGTCTCCTGATGATGCACCAGGGCCGCGCCGTGGTAGACAAAGAAGACGAGGAAAAGCAGGCGATCTGCATTGACGACATTCTGGAAAAGTTCAATGAAATCAGTATCGAGTGCGGTAATTAAACTTAAAAATCAGACGGAAAGAGGACCCGGAAACCGCTGTCCCGCAGCCGTGTATTTATGTCTGAGCTGCATATCATATCCGGGGACGGCCAGCTGCGGTGGATTCATATATGCGGCAAACTCCTTAAAGCGGAGCAGGAACTACCCTGCCTCCGCTGTATTTTCCACAATGTAACAGATGCCAGGGACAGGCAGGAAGACGGATAAGGCACCGGCGCCGTACAACGCGGTCATCTTCAGCATCGGAGTCAGCTTTTATCCTGACCATGGAAGGAATTTTTCCTTTCTCTTTGAAAAGGCTGACGAAGTCATGTACCATGCCAAACGAAGATGCAAAAACCGATATTACATATATAAGGAAGATGCACCAGAGACATAAGATTCCCGTCTGGGGCGGGAATGGAGATTATAACGGCGCAATATAAAAGGGCTGATGTCCGGCTAAGAACTTATGCCGGGCATCAGCCCTTCTCCTGTCCTGTAAAATTTCCTGACGGGATTTTAATTATTCTGCAAATAACATAATCTTGGAGGCCGTGTTCTCATCATCTGACCAGACAACACATTTCTTTCCCTGCGTCAGGTCATCCAGAGTCACGATGTTCCTGGTGAGATACGGGAAAATATTGCAGTCCTCCGCCAGTGTGAACTCGGTTCCGTCCGTGGCTGTCAGCACGGATTTGGATGTGGCCGCATCTGTAACCATGGACTTGACCTCCACATAGTCAGGCGCCTTGGCGTCTGCCGGAAGGTTTGTGAAAATCATGACGGCATTGGTCATAGGCGGAAGGCTCATAGTCATGGCCGGCCCTATGTAGGCGTAAATGGTATCTCCGTCCTTCACATCCTCCAGAGCTACCGGGAGACCTGTCATGGCATCCAGGATATAGGTCATATCGTCAGCCACATTCAATATGATCTCGCCGCTGGTACTCATGCCGGACTGATTGTCAATGGAAAGCCTTCCGTCCTCCATCTTTGTCACAGGTCCGTAAATCCGGATGGACTGGGGAATCTCAGGCTGGCTCTCTTCCATACTCTCAATGGCTCCGGTAACTGATTCCACTACCGTGGTGTCATTCATGGTGGTCTCTTCCTTATTCGCTTCTGCTGTCACGGAGCTATCGGCCATTGTCTCGGCGTTGACACCTGCCGAGCATCCGGCTGCTCCCAGGGCTATGGCTGCACAAATTCCCACTGCATATAAATGATATTTTCTCAACATTATCTTCTCCTTTTCATCTGCCTGCCGGAAGCCATGGGCCTGCCGGAAGGCACTTGTTATGTCTGTATGAGAAGTATATATCATTTACTGTCCATATCCAATAAAGTATTTCTTAAGAATTCTGAATTTAGAATGAACCTTATGACAAATGTTACAAAATGTTTTACACAAATACGGTTTATCTTTACCGGGCCATCTCGCTCTGAGGTCCCGCCTGGTTATGGGCGCGGATAATAGTCTGGATTTCCTCCAGGTTGGAAGATGGCAGATCTCCGGGGATGGTGTTCTTTACAGCAGCCGTAGCATTGCCGAAAGCAACTGCCTTGGCACAGTCGCCGCCTGTACTGAGCAGCCCGTAAAGAGCTCCGGATATATAGGCGTCGCCGCTGCCAATCCGGTCCACCACCTCAATATCCCGATACGGCTCTTCCTCATAGTACTCATCCTTTGCAGCATCGTATATCACAGAGCCAAAGGTGTGGCGTTTGGGGCTGTGGACGATTCTCTGGGTGGAGGCTACGATGGAGATGGGGAATTCCTCGGTAAAGCTCTTCATCATCTCCCTGGCCGTCCCCGTCTTTAAGAAGGTAAGCCTGGCGGTGTCCTCGGAACAGAAAAAAATGTCCACATAGGGAAGGATTCTCAGGATGCATTCCCTGGCCTGGTCCCCTGTCCACAGATTCCCCCGGAAGTTAACATCAAAGGATACCAGGGTGCCTGCTGCCTTAAACCTCTTAATCATTTCTATGGTGGTCTCACGTATATCCCCATTTAAGGCCAGGGTAATGCCTGTGGTGTGGAAACACTTGGAAGCCGTGTACACCTCCTCCGGTATCTCGTCAATATCCAGGGAGAAAAAAGAACTGTGGTTGCGGTCATAAATCACTTTGGGCTTTCTGGGATAAGCGCCGTTTTCATAATAGTAAATGCCAACCCTGGCTGCGGAGGACTGGTCATACATGAAGAAGTCGTCGCTGACCCCGAAGGAACGAATCTTTCCTTTCATAAAGCTTCCTATATCATGGGCCGGAAGCTTGGATATAACGCCTGTGTGAAGTCCCAGAAGGGCCGCTCCCACTGCCACGTTTAACTCTGCCCCGCCCACCTGCTTGACAAATGTGTCGCCTCTGGACAGACGCTCGTTATCTGGGGGTGACAGCCTGAGAAGCACCTGTCCCAAGGTAAGAAGGTCAAAATTCCTGCCGTTTGTCTCTACCATATCATATCTCCTTGTCATATAAGAAACGGCTAATACCTCTGAAAAGGATTAGCCGTCTCTGATTGTCTGATTGTCAATATCCTGATTTATCTCTGAACACGGCCTGAACCGTCGCCGCCGGCCAGATTCTCAACATCTGCCCTGGTTACCAGGTTGAAGTCGCCGGGAATGGTGTGCTTTAATGCGGAAGCAGCTACTGCATACTCCAGGGCTGCCTTCATATCCTTGCCATCCACCAGACCGCAGATTAAACCTGCCGCGAAGGAGTCGCCGCCGCCTACACGGTCAACGATAGGTGTGATGTGGTACTTTCTGGAATGGTAGAACTCGCGTGTCTTTCCATCCATGATGCAGGCAGACCAGCCGTTGTCGGAAGCGCTGTGGCTCTCCCGCAGGGAGCTGATGATATACTTAAAGCCGAACTTATCAGCCATCTGGTTGAAAATGTCAACGTATCCTGCCAGCTCCAGCTCGCCGGAGGTAACATCGGTGTTGCCCGGCTTGAAGCCCAGAACCTTCTCTGCATCTTCTTCATTGCCGATGCAGACATCAACGTACTGCATCAGGTTGGTCATGACCTTCTGAGCCTTCTCAGAGGACCACAGTTTCTTGCGGAAGTTTAAGTCAACGGACACGGTTACATTGTGTGCCTTGGCTGCCTTTAATGCTGCCTCGGTGAGCTCAATGGCCGCATCGCTGACAGCCGGTGTGATTCCGGTAAAGTGGAACCAGTCAGCATCTGCAAAAATCTCATCAAAGTTGAACTGATCCGCTGTCGCTGTGGAGATGGAGCTGTGAGCACGGTCATAGACCACGTTGGAAGCTCTCATGGCAGAGCCTGTCTCCAGGAAGTAGATGCCCAGTCTCTCGCCGCTTCTGGCAATGTGCTTTGTACCTACATTGTACTTTCTCAGTGCGGCCACTGCGCACTCGCCAATGGGGTTAGCCGGAACCGCGGTAATGAATTCAGCCTCATGACCGTAGTTTGCAAGGGAAACTGCCACATTTGCCTCGCCGCCGCCGTAATTGATGTCGAACTCGTCTGCCTGGATGAACTTCTCATTGTTTGGGGTGGATAATCTTAACATGATTTCGCCCATGGTAACAATCTTTGCCATTGTATAATTCTCCTTTAATCTTTTCTTAATGATATTTGGAATAATGCTTATATACGGTAAAATCTATGCCCTTGCCGCTGCAACAGCTGCCACGAACTCCTGAGCCTTAGCTGTAACGGCTGCAAAGTCGCCTGTCTTGGCGCCCTTTGTCAGGCTGCTTCCTGTTCCCACTGCGTAAGCGCCGGCCTTGATCCACTTGTCAACATTATCCACGTCTACGCCGCCGGACGGCATGAACTCGCCCTGTGGAAGGGGTCCCTTGAAGGAGCTGATAGCCGCAGGTCCCACGATGTTGCCCGGGAAAATCTTGATAATGTCACAGCCGTCTTCCATAGCGGTGATGGCCTCGGTTGGGGTCATAACGCCTGGCAGCATGGGCACTCTGTAACGGTTGCACAGACGGATGGTGTCCACGTTAAGGCCCGGGCTTACGATGTAGTTGGCTCCGGCCAGGATGCAGGCCCTTGCAGTCTCAGGATCCAGTACGGTGCCGGCGCCGATTACAATCTTGTCATTGCCTTTATACTTTTCAGCCATCAGTTTGATGAAGCCAACCGGTTCTCCGTCATCCATGGTCATGGTAAGCTCGATGAAGTTGATGCCGCCTGCGATGATGGCGTCAACTACCTTCTCGCCCTGCTCATAGTTCTTTGCGCGAACAACAGCAACCAGACAGTCTTCTTTCATTCTTGCTAAAACTTGTTCTTTCTTCATCTTCATTCTCCTTCTCTTTAAGTTCGCATATGCGAATCAATTTCATAATTACGATTTGTATATTTAAATTCTAATCGCTGTCACATGATTTGTCAACAGCAAAACAGGTAAAAATGTAAGTTTATTTTCCTATACATGTCTGATGTATCCCAGCAGACGTGACAGCTGGGCTCCCTTATCGCTTACCAGGCGTCCCAGGGCATCATAATCCTCTGTGGGTTTATACAGGCTGGAGACACTGATGGCTCCCATCACATTACCATCCTGCCCAAATACGGGAGCTCCCACACATTCCATGTGTTCTTCCAGCTCCCTGGCGTCAAAGGCGTATCCCTTTTCCCGCACAGACTCAAGCTCCCTCTCAAATTCTTCCCTGGTGCATATGGTTCTATCCGTATGCTTCTTAAAACTGATGCGGGACAATACGCCGTCCCGGTCCTCATCCTCCGTGTAGGCCATAATCGCCTTGCCAAGTGATGTGCAATAAATGGGGTTCTTCGTTCCAACAGTCGCCGTGGTGATGATGGGATTCTCCGGCTCAAACTTGCAAATATACACAATGGAATCATCCGAACGTATCCCGAAGAACACGGTCTTCCCCACCTCTTTGGAAAATGCCTTGAGCACCGGGTCAATGGTACTGATAAAGTCCAGGTTATTTGTATAGTTAATTCCAATCCGGTAGGCTGTCAGGCCGATGGTATATCTCTGCTTCTGCTCCCTTGCCACATGAATCATGCCGGTCTGTACCAGAGTGGTCACGATATCGTAGGCGCTGGTCTTAGGCATGTCCAGCTTTGCGCATATCTCATCCAGGGTAATGCCGTCCGGCTTTTTCGACACCAGTTTCAGTATCTCTACGGTGCGCAGCGTGGTTCTGTTTAGTTTCATGGACACCTCCCGCTCAATCATTCGTATATACATAATTCATCCGTATATACGATATCTAATATCCAGTATACCTCAGACAGGCAGGAGATGCAAGAAGAAATTACAAGAACTGCCGCCATAAAAACCGTTTTTTCCCTACAGCGTCACGCCCTGTTTAAAAATGGCCATGTCATGGAATCCGGCTTTCTCTGATTTGACCTTCCTTCCGGATGCAACAGCCAGGACGTAATCCAGCAGCTCCTTTGCCAGTTCCTCCTTTGTCATGTCCTCCACCATACGGCCCGCGTTAAAGTCTATCCAGTTGTCCTTATGGCCTGCCAGCCTGGAGTTGCTGGATATTTTAACCGTAGGCACCGGGGAAGCAAAGGGAGTTCCCCTTCCCGTGGTAAAGAGCACCATATGGGCGCCGGACACAGCCAGGGCCGTGGAGGCCACCAGGTCATTGCCGGGGGCGCTTAACAGGTTCAGGCCCTTCACCTTCACCGGCTCGCCGTACTCCAGCACACCTCTTACAAGGGCGCTTCCCGACTTCTGGGTACACCCCAAGGATTTGTCCTCCAGGGTGGAGATGCCTCCCTTTTTATTGCCCGGGGACGGGTTCTCGTAGATGGTCTGGTTGTGGCTGGTAAAATAGTTTTTGAAATGATTGATCAGGTCCACGGTCTTGTCAAACAGCTCCGGGGTGGCACAGCGGTTCATGAGAAGTGTCTCCGCCCCGAACATCTCAGGCACTTCCGTAAGGATGGTGGTTCCGCCCTTGCTCACCAGCAAATCGGAAAACGCGCCCACCACCGGGTTGGCCGTGATACCGGACAATCCGTCGGATCCGCCGCACTTCATGCCGATGACCAGCTCGCTGGCATCTATCTTCTCCCTGGAAAATGCGCCCGCATAGGCAGCCAGTTCCTTAAGAAGCCCCATGGCGGTCTCCATCTCATCCTCCACATCCTGGCACTGAAGGAACTTCACGCGGTCCTCGTCATACGCTCCGATGTAGTCCATGAGTACGGGAATGTTACTGTTCTCGCACCCCAGTCCCAGCACCAGCACGCCTCCCGCGTTGGGGTGGTGAATCATGTCCGCCAGTACCTTTCTGGTATTCTCCTGGTCATCCCCCATCTGGGAACATCCGTAAGGGTGGGGAAATGCAATCACGTCCTCCACATTTCCAACCGCCAGTGACTTTGCCTGGTTTTCAAGGGCCTTGGCAATGGAATTCACACAGCCTACCGTGGGGATGATCCATATCTCGTTGCGGATTCCCGCCTTGCCGTCCGGCCTGCGGTATCCCTCAAAATACACGTGCTCTGTGGGAGCCACATCATTTTCCTGGGGAACATAATCATAGGTAAGCACATCGCCCAGCGCGGTCCTCACATTGTGCACATGGACCCATGCCCCTGCATCGATATCCTCCTTTGCGTATCCAATCCTGAAGCCGTACTTCACCACTTCCTCTCCGGCCTTTATGGGCCTTAAGGCAAACTTGTGTCCCTGGGGTATGTCCTCTAAAAGGCTGACCTTTGCTCCTGCCACCTCCAGAGCCCCGCCCTTTGCCAGGGGACGCAGCGCAACCGCCACATTGTCATTTTCATGAATTTTTACAATATCCTGCATGGCCATTCATTCTCCTATCATCTTTGTTTTCTTTGATTTTGTGTGCCTGTCTCTTGTGTGCTGTTTCGTGACTTATTTTTGTAAGTGCTTACAATTATTCTACTCATTTTCAGGCCGGAAGTCAATAAAAAAATAGAAAAGTATTGCATTATCCATAGGGAATATGTATAATATACTTAGCTTGTAAGCGCTTACAGAATGTGAGGTTAGTTTATGAATATATATGATGTTTCCGAGCATGCAGGGGTGTCCATCGCCACTGTGTCCAGGGTACTTAACGGCAATCCCAATGTCAGTGAAAAGACAAGAGAAAAGGTCTTGAAAGTTATGGACGAGTTGGGTTATACTCCTAATGTGTTCGCCAGGGGCCTGGGGTTAAATACCATGCGGACCATCGGAATCATGTGTTCCGATTCGTCCGATCCGTATCTGGCAGGCGCCATATACTACCTGGAACGCGGACTGCGCTCCCACGGCTATGACGCCATTCTCTGCTGCACCGGCTATGACCTGGACGCCAAACAGAAGTATTTTGATTTGCTGCGTTCCAAGCGGGTGGATGCCATCATACTGGCCGGTTCCAAATTCGTGGAGATGCGGGCCAAGGATAATGCCTATATCATCGAGGCTGCTTCCGACCTTCCCATTATGCTGGTCAACGGCTTCCTGGAAGGTGAGAATATATACAGCACTGTCTGCGACGATCACGCGGCGGTGTACGGTGCTGCCAGCCAGCTGCTCTCCTACGGACGCAGGCGTATCCTGTATGTATACACCAGCTACTCCTACAGCGGGGTCAATAAGCTGGCGGGATACAAAGACGCCCTCAAGGCAAAGGGCATCACGCCTTCCGATGAACTCATCCGCCAGTGTCCCAAGGACATAGAGGCTGCCAGGGAGCTGCTGCTGTCCCTTCACAGGGAAGGATTGGAATTCGACGCGGTCATCACCTCCGACGATTCACTGGCCGTGGGCGCTGTAAAGTATGCCCATATAGCAGGTATCTCCATTCCCCACGGGCTGAGCATTATCGGCTATAACAATTCTCTGCTGGCCCGGTGTACGGACCCGGAGATTACATCCATTGACAGTAAGGTGGAAGCGCTCTGCACCACCACTATCAACACTCTAATGGGGGTTTTCAGCGGCGTGAATGTGCCCAGCAGGACCACAATCGCTTCTGATTTAATAAAAAGGAAAACCACAAATTTCTAATTCTTAAGGAGGAATATCACACATGAAACAATTTATGGACAAGGATTTCTTATTATCAACTGATATGGCAAAGACGCTGTATCATGATTTTGCAGAGAATATGCCGATACTTGACTATCACTGCCACATCAATCCTCAGGAAATCTATGAGGATCGCAAGTTTGACACCATCACACAGGTATGGCTGGGCGGCGACCATTACAAATGGCGCCAGATGCGTTCCAACGGCGTGGACGAGAAGTATGTAACCGGCGACAGCACGGACAGGGAGAAGTTCCAGGCCTGGGCAGAGACCATGCCAAAGCTCATCGGCAACCCCCTTTACCACTGGAGCCATCTGGAGCTGAGGAAGTACTTCGGATACCAGGGCTATTTAAACGGCGATACTGCTGAGGAGGTATGGAACCTGTGCAACACCAAGCTCCAGGAGGACTCCATGACGGTCCGCAATCTGATCAGACAGTCAGGCGTGACTCTTATCTGCACCACTGACGACCCGGTAGATTCCCTGGAATGGCATAAGAAGATTGCGGAGGACGACACCTTTGATATACAGGTACTTCCGGCATGGAGACCGGACAAGGCCATGAACGTTGAGAAGCCGTCCTTTGGCGCTTACATGGCACAGCTTTCCCAGGTCAGCGGCGTTCAGATTACTGATTTTGCATCCTTAAAAGAGGCGCTCAGAAAGCGTATGGCATTCTTTGCGTCCATGGGATGCTGTGTATCCGACCATGCTCTGGAGTATGTGATGTATGTGCCTGCCGCTGACTCTGAGGTGGATGCCATCCTTGCCAAAGGCTTAAAGGGCGAGGCAGTAACAAAGGAAGAAGAGCTGAAGTTCAAGACAGCCTTCATGCTGTTTGTGGCCCGGGAATACAATGCCATGGAATGGATTATGCAGATTCACTACGGCTGCAAAAGGGACAACAACGGCTACATGTTCGAGAAGCTGGGCGCTGATACCGGATTTGACTGTATTAACAACTACGCTCCCAGCGCGCAGATGGCTGATTTCTTAAACGCCCTGAGCACCAATAATGAGATTCCAAAGACCATCCTGTACTCCCTGAATCCAAATGATAATGCTTCCATCGGAACCATCATCGGCTGCTTCCAGGAGAAATTCCCGGGCAAGATTCAGCAGGGATCCGCATGGTGGTTCAATGACCACAAGACCGGCATGACCGAGCAGATGACATCCCTGGCCAACTTAGGATGCCTGGGCAACTTTATCGGCATGCTTACAGACTCCAGAAGCTTCCTGTCCTACACCAGACATGAGTACTTCCGCCGCATACTCTGCAGCCTTGTTGGCGGCTGGGTCGAGAACGGCGAGTATCCGGCAGACATGAAGGCCCTGGAGGAAATCGTAAAGGGAATCTGCTACAACAACGCTGTGAAGTATTTTGGATTTAAGCTGGATGAAGTGAAGTAAACTGAAACGGCATAAGGGGACTGCCCGATTCCATGGGCAATCCCCTGTTTTGATCGATTGCGCTCACGTTCACACCGGCGAGGCAGATTTTCCCCTTCTCGCAAACTGCAGGAAGGCGGTTACCAGCCCGCTTATGCACAGCATTGCGTAAAAGCTGATTCCCCTGCTTAAGAGCATCACGGAAAAGCTCTGGCCTGTCCCCAGAAGGGTACGGTACAGCGCAAGAAAACTCCCCTCTGAAGCCCCCCACGGAACCGGGAAGGGGTACCGCGGTGACCGCCAGGCTCAAAATAGCCTGAAGGGCGGACAGGCCCAGAGCCCGGCAGGCCCAGTAAGGAACCAGATACAGGGCAGTCAGCTGAACGGCACTATATATTCCAAAAACCAGGAGCAGCCGCATGACTCTGCTCTCGCCCATGACAAAGGGCAGATTAGCCCCAACCATAACACACCCGTAAACCAGCACCGTCATCTGATACACCGCGGCCGTGGCCAGCAGAGAAAATGAACTGTGGGCTGCCCCAAAGCCGTCCCTGACCATATAGTAAAGCTGCATGGGCTGCCCTCCCGTGGCTGAGGGGGTGATAGCAGTGAAGTAAAAATCCGTGAACGCATAGGAAAGAGAGCGCCAGTAAGATACTTTTTTCCCGAAGGTCCGCATCAAAAGCCGGATATTGGCCGCCTCACAGTTGACGAACAGAAACATGCAGGCAAACCCCATGAATACGAACCTGATATCCGCCCTCACGAAGGTACTGCCCAGGGTCTGGGGGGAATGACCGCTCAACAGCACATAGAATGTGAACCAGGCCAGCAAAGCCACCAGACAGAGCCCAATGGACATCTCCTTCCAGTTCATCTTTTTCTGTTTCATCCCAGTTTCCCCCTTTCCTGTCTGTTTCTTGTCAGTTTCCTGTGTAATTCCTGTTTTAGCTGTGTCTATTATACCGTCCAATTCTTAAAAACTTATGATTATTTTCTGAATGTTTTTGTATTTTTTATCATGTCCCTATGGGTAAAAGACAAAAAAAGCCCGCCGCACAATCGGAATTCATCTCCTTTTGCGCAGCGGTCCTCCCGCTGTTGTCCAGCCTGTCCATCCTCTATTTGAGGCGCACCACATCTGCTTACGGCCCGGCGGATCTTCACCCTTATAACGCAAAAAAGATTACAGGATTCCATCCCATAATCTTCTCTTTTTCCATATTAAAAAATGTATGTGAGCAGGACGATAAGCCGGGTTATGTCGTTGGATGGCCATCTATCTAGGACTGCCGTCGCCGGCAGCCTCAAGCAACCTACCCGGAAGCTGACGGGCAGCCATATGCTTCCTGTTCGGTCTTGCTTCGAGTGGGGTTTACATGTGCCCCGCCTGTTACCAGACGGGCGGTAGTCTCTTACACTGCCCTTCCACCCTTACCTCCCAGGCCGCAGCCTAAAAGGCGGTACATTTCTGTTGCACTGTCCCTGGAGTCGCCTCCGCCAGACGTTATCTGGCACCCTGCCCTGTGAAGCCCGGACTTTCCTCTCCCGCGGCCTTGCGGTATCGCGGCAGCGGCCACCTGTCCTACTCACAACGTGTATTAGTCTATCACAGAATCGCGGGTTTGTCCAGAGAAACCCTGGCGCTTTTCCTTGTATTCCGACGGCGGACAGCCTGTATATTTCTTAAAAGCAGTGCTGAAATAGGGAATGTTGCTGTAACCGGTCATCATGGCAATTTCATAAATCTTGCGGTTGGGATCGCGCATCAGCTCCTTGGCCTTTTCCATGCGCAGCTTTAAAAGGTAATCTGTAAAGGTCACCCCGGTCTCACTCTTAAAGGATGTGCTGAACCTGGCGCTGCTGAGGCCCGCGGCAGCGGCCGTGTCCTCCAGGGACAGGGCAGGACTGCTGTAGTTTTCTTCCATATAGGCAAGAGCCTTCACCACCGGCCTGGAATATGCGCCGGATTTCTGGCTGCCGGCATACTCGCAGATACGCTTCAGGTTTTCCCCCAGCACGCCGATGGCCTTTCCAATGGTCTCACACCCAATCAGCTTCTTATATTCCTCCACCGGATTCTCAAACACCAGTTCCGCGCATATTCCCGCGTCTCCCAGCTCCTTAAGGACCGTGCTGTAAAGGCTGCTGACCATGAACTGCATATAGATATAGGAATCCATCCCGGCCTGCTTAAGCAGCGCCTCCAGCTCTCCCATGCGCTTTTCCAGAAGCTTGACATTGCCGCTTTTCACCGGGGTGATAAGGTCAATGTCCAGTATGGGCGACGGGTCGCTTTCCTTTCCCTCCCCCTTGATATCCTGAAAACGCAGATTCTGGTTGTCGCCTTTTATATATTTTAATTTAAGGGCTTCGTGGGCCTCCTGATAACACTGGTCCAGCAGCCGGATGCCCCACAGCACATTGCTCTGCGCGCAGGTCAGGCTCTGCCCCTGTTCTGAGAACAACTGCCTGGTATGGCTTACAAAGAGGCTTGCCCGCATTTCCACCGTCATCCTGGTGGGAGAAATGACCGCAATCTCACAGCGGTTCTCCCTCTGCATCAGCACATAGGCCCCCTGTTCCCTCATATGGCCGGGGG
>OATI01000835.1_pt1 | contig 19355 bp, 13 predicted proteins | sample 1494981 | NCBI WGS metagenome assembly OATI01 (sample SAMEA2579952, study PRJEB22360) | human gut metagenome
GATGAATCTAAAAACAAAAATAAACGCCCAAATAACCTGAGTTCTAGAAGAACTATATCTAAAATATATATTTATACGATTGGTAATCAGACGTATAATTTTTTTCATGACTTATAAAACCACTTTGTATATTATTCTTTGGATCAAGTGATTTATTCCACACAATTAGGAACTTATCTTATAAATAACTTATATTTGCATTTAAATAAATATAGTAGTTCTTCTAGAACAAAGTTATCAATCAATGGAAATAAAGGTATTGAGCGACCAAAGGGAAGAGGTCAGATTCGAAGATATTTACCTCTCTTATTTCTCAAAAATGAAACACTTTGCCAAAGAGTACGTCATCTTGGATGAAGATGCCGAAAATATTGTGCAAGATGTCTTCGTTGAACTTTGGGAAAACAAAGAAATGCTCAATATGCATATGAATCTCATTGCCTATTTATTCACTACCATAAAAAACAAATGCCTAAATCATCTTCGTCACAAATTAGTCGTACAAGAAACAGCCAGTAAACTACAGGAAGAATACACCATTTCCCTACGAATGAATTTAGATTCATTAGAAGCATTCGATAATAACCTTTTTTCTGACCAGGATATAGAAAAAATTATTTCCCGTGCATTAGACACCCTTTCTGAAAAATGCCGGACAATATTCATTATGAGTAAAATCGAAGGTAAAAAACAAAAAGAAATAGCCCAGGAATTGAATATCTCTATTAACACCATTGAAACTCAAATGGGCATTGCTTATAAAAAACTCAGAATCGAACTTAAAGATTACTTTCCGATACTACTATTTATTCTTTGTCTTTAAGAAATCAGAAAAAAATATTTTCCCGTTTAGCGGATTTTTCATGCTTAGGTGTTTACTATATACAAGGACAAAATTATGAATGAACAAATAATAAAATATTTCCAGGGAGAGCTTAATACTACAGAAAGATTGCAGTTTTTAAGACAGGTGGAAACTAACAGTGAGTTGAAAAAACAATTCATTGAATATAAAAACATGCATGCCCTGCTAACTCTTTCCGACCAGTCAGATAATAAAGAGGAAAACAGACAGGGATATATACTGTTCAACAAAATCATCCGAACAAAAAAGATACGCAAAATCATATTACATACTGCCAGTTATGCAGCAGCCATCACATTACTGGTTTTGTCTACCTACTGGTTCACCACCAGTCACTATGATATACAACAGTCTGTAGCGGACATTGAGAATACCCTGTATGTACCGGCCGGTCAACGTGTAAAACTGACTTTGCAGGATGGAACTGAAGTCTGGCTGAATTCACAAACAAAATTAACTTATCCCGCTTTATTCTCTGGAAAAGAAAGACGAGTAACCGTGGAAGGTGAAGCCTTTTTCGATGTCGCTAAAAACCCGGAAAAACCGTTTATCGTATCTTCACAGGGAGTAGAAATGAAGGTCCTGGGCACAAAATTCAATGTCCACAGTTATCCGGGGAAAGAGACAATTCAAACAAGCCTGCTTGAAGGAGGGTTAAAAGTATATTTTCCTCATGCCGAATCCAAAGGAGTTATCCTCAAACCGGATGAACAAGTGACAATAAAGGGAAACCAAATGAAAATAGGCTCCCTGCCCCATGCAGATTATTTCTTATGGAGAGACGGGATATATAGCTTTATCAACGAACCGCTTATCGACATATTGAAGAAACTCGAACTCTATTATGACGTAAAGATCATTGTAAAAGATCAATCCATATACAACTGGGAATACACCGGGAAATTCCGTCAACGTGATGGCATCGATCAAATTTTACACATGATACAGAAAATACACAAATTCAAAATCAGCAAAGATGAAGAAAAGAATATCTTCACATTAAGCAGATAACATGTATAATCATTAAAATTAGTATGCCTATGAAGAAACACTTTTAAAAGCAAAAACGGCAGATGCTGTAACATCCGCCGTTGACAATCAAGTAAACACATCAAGTCAAAAATTTTTAGTATTCACTTAATTATTAGCAAAGATATGAAAATAAAAACTTTGTTACCACTCTTTATTGTACATGATCAACACTTTAAAGAATATTTTAGAATCATGAGAGTATCGCTATTTATGCTATTCGTCTGTATTTTTCAACTGATGGCAACAAATACAGAAGCACAGAATGCCATTATGAAACTGGAAACAAATGTGATATCCATCGGGCAACTCATCAATCAAATAGAGAAACAAACAGACTATCTGGTAGTATTTCGCAACCGGGAAGTTGATACGGAACGGACAATACGTGTTCAGGAAAAATCAGGAAAAGTGATCTCATACCTGAAAGACGCTTTCGAAGGTACAGATATCAGCTACGAATTTACCAACAAATACATTTTGTTATCTAAAAAGAATCACTCCGATGCCGTTAATGATAACCAACAGTTAAACAGGAAAATTACAGGTACGGTTAAAGACAATAACGGAGAGCCTGTGATCGGTGCAAATGTATCTGTCAAAGGTACTACGAACGGGACGATCACAGATGTAGATGGCAATTTCAGCCTGGAAAATATATCTGATAATGATATTATCGTTATTTCATACATCGGTTATACTTCACAAGAAATCAAAGCCGGAAAACAAACCAGTTTGAAAATCATTCTGAAGGAGGATACCCAGGCTATCGACGAGGTGGTTGTGGTCGGGTTCGGTACACAAAAGAAAGTGAACCTGACCGGATCAATCGGTACCGTTAAAACAGATGAGGTCCTTAAATCCCGTCCTGTTACCAACGTACAGGAATTGCTGGCCGGTTCGGTACCGGGTATGGTCGTATCGAAAGGAAGCGGTGCAGCCGGTTCCGGTGCAAGTATCAACATACGTGGTACCTCCACTATTGGTAACAGTTCAGGTGTTTTGGTCCTGATAGACGGCATGCCGGGTAATATCTATACATTGAACCCCAATGATATAGAAAGTGTATCCGTGTTGAAAGATGCTGCTTCTGCTGCTATCTACGGTTCACGCGCCGCCAATGGTGTTGTTTTGGTGACTACCAAAACGGCCAAAGCAACAGAGCGTCCGACTGTGGAGTTCTCCAGTAATATCGGTATACAAAATCCACAGTTTAAGCTGGACTTTGTCGGATCAGAAGATTTCATGCGTCTATACGACCAGGCAATGATCAACGATGGAAAGGATGCTATTTACGGAGAACAGGGCATCCAAGACCTGAGAGCCGGTAAGTATGTAGATAATAAATGGTACAAAGAAATTTATAAGAAAAATACCATTATCAATAATACGCATCTGGCGTTGTCAGGTAAAGAAAGATCGATTGCTTACCGTTTCTCCATATCCAACGACTATCAGGATGGAAACTTACCGAATAACAATTACAATCGTCTGATATTCAAACCGGATATGCGTTTTCAGATATTGAAGAACCTGGAAGCACATGCCAGCCTGCAATATACACAGACAAATATCAAAAATCCGAACGGAGGTACTACAGGATGGCAATCACAGGCTGCCCGAATCTCTCCGATCACTCCGATCAGGAATTCCGACGGTTCATACGCTGCCGGTGGGGCAATGGGAGGCAACCCGATTGCGGGAGTAAACGAATCCGGCTATTCCAAAGAAAGGCATAAAGAAATGATGGCGATCTTCGATGTGACCTATTCTCCTCTGAAAGACTGGAATATTAAAGGAAATATAGCTACTTATTCCCATAATACGACTACCAAAAACCGTGTAAGTACATATTACTTATACGACGAAGAAGGCAATATCGCAAAAACGGAAAACCGGGTATCTTCTCTAAAAGAAACGAATACATACAATTTCCGTACACAGTTACAGTTTACAACCGACTATTCTTTTAAAATCGCATCCGATCATAACTTTAAAGTGTTAGCCGGTTACTCGCAGGAATATTATAAATCCGACGGTTTCTGGGCATCCCGGGATAACATGCCGTTCGACAATGTTGACGTATTAAACACCGGTAGCAGCAATAAACAAAATGGTAGTGCAGACGGTGACGGAAACGAATACGCCAACGATGTGGCCGTTCAATCCTGGTTTGGTCGCTTGAACTACGATTATCAGGGAAAGTATCTGTTTGAAGCCAGTTTACGTGCGGACGGTTCTTCCCGTTTTGCCAAAAATCACCGCTGGGGTGTATTCCCGTCTTTCTCGGCCGGTTGGAATTTGCACCGTGAATCATTTATGATTGAAACGAACAATTGGCTGTCCGAATTGAAAATAAGAGCATCATGGGGTGTCCTGGGAGATGCCGAAAAAGTAGGCTACTATCCGACGGCCCAGATATTATCTTATGATCCTAAGATTTATACCTTCAATGATAAGCTGGTAGGCGGTGCATACAATAACATCGCCGTCAACCAGAACATCACATGGGAAGAATCCAAATATACCAATATCGGTTTGGATTTCGGATTGTTTGACCAACGGATCAAATTGTCTGCCGACTATTTTATAAACATGAGAGATAACATCTTGTACAGACCACCCGTTCCAAGCGAATTCGGCTTAAATGCTCCTTACTCAAACTTGCTGAAAATGAAGAATCAGGGTATGGATATCATGGCAGGTTATCAGGATGGGAACGGTGATTTCCATTGGGGCATCGACGTCAACCTCAGTTATTCCAAAAACAAGGTGCTGGAAATGGGAGATTCTGAAAGATGGATTGAAAATAATACGGTAACCTATCTGAACGACCGTTATCAGCTACCGTTCGGTTACGAAGCGATCGGCCTGTTCCAGAGCGAAGAAGAGATTGCCAATTCTCCGAACCAGGGAAATGTTCTACCCGGTAATATCAAATATAAAGATCAAAACGGCGATAACATTATCGACGGGGAAGACCGCGTAGTGCTGAACCGGAAAATCCCTCTGAACTTCGGTATGAACCTGTCTTTCGGATACAAAGATTTCGATTTCTCCCTGAATATGTATGGAAAACTGAATACGAAAAAGTATCTGCAAGGATACGAAGGATGGGCTTTCTATCTGACAGACAATGCACGCCCTATGCACCTGGATGCATGGAGCGAAAGTAATCCGGATGCCTCTTATCCACGATTGACACTGACAAACACATCCAATGATTATGATTCACGATATAATAGTTTCTGGTTACGTACAGCCGATTACCTGAAAATTCAAAACGTACAGGTCGGTTATACTGTCCCCCAAAGTGTGTTGGAACGTGTTAATATTAAATATTTGAGAGTATATCTGTCCGGCCAGAATTTAGCTACGATCACAGGCTATGACGGTTTCGACCCGGAAGGTGGATGGTATCCACTGGCAAGAACATTCTCATTTGGTTTTAATCTTCAATTTTAATAAGTTATGAAACAATATAGTATAGCATTGATATTGGCTTCTGCCCTTACATTCGGCAGTTGTTCGGACTTTTTGGACCGGGATCCTCTTTCCCAAGCCTCAGAAAATACATTCTGGCAAACAGAGGCTGATGCGTTGGCAGGTGTAAACGCATTATACCCATTGTTACCCAACTCCCGTGATTTCTGGAGAGATTGCCAAAGTGATAACTCATTAATGACCAATGCCTGGGGCGAAAGCGGGCTGGGATATATCTGTCAGGGATCACATAACGCAGCTACCGGTTACCTTTCCGAGGAGTGGAAATACGACCATATCCGCAGAATCCTTTATTTCCTGGAACGGTTGGAAGGTATGAACATCGATGAGAGCAAAAAGAAACGTTTCGAAGGGGAAGCACGGTTTATCCTGGCATTACGCTATTATCGTATGACACGTCACTTCGGCGACATTCCGCTAATCAAAGAAAAGCCGATAGACCTGGATGAAGCAGCATTGCCACGTTCGCCTAAACAGGAGGTACTCGACTACGCATTGGAAAACATTAATAAAGCAATCGAATATCTGCCGGAAACCTATTCCGGTGATGATATCGGACGTATAACCAAGGGAGCAGCTCTGACATTGAAAGCCGATATGTACCTGGATATGGCTAGTTACGCAAAATTTCATCACAACCAGGACGGCACAGAGTTATGGAAAGAAGCCGCCCAATCTGCAAAGAAAGTGATCGACATGAACCTGTACAGTTTGGAAGATGACTTTGCAAGCATTTTTAAATCAGCAGCAAATAATAACAATAAGGAAGTTATTCTGGCTTACCAATATAAGGAAGATGAAATCACTCACATGTTACCGATTTTAGCATCTCCGGCCGGAACCGGAATTACCGGACAAGGATGGGCAAGTTTCTGTCCGACCCGCCAGTTGGTCGATTCTTACGAAATGACAGACGGTAAAACCATTTTTGAATCGGATTTATATGACATGAACAACCCGTGGGAAAACCGGGATGCCCGACTGAAGAAAACATTCTTCCTGCCTGGTTATGAATGCTTGCGTCCGAACGGTTCATACGAACCTTATATGCCACATCCAGCTTACAATAAAAACGAGAGAATAAATCATGAAGGAGGCGGTATTACAGGATATATGTATCTGAAATACAATGATCAGGAACTGGTGAAACCCGATGCCTCCTGGACTAATTTCAGCCTGTACCGGTATGCAGAAGTCCTCTTGATCTATGCAGAAGCATTAAATGAATATGATCCGGGAAACTCACAGATAGCATGGGCAGCCAATCAGGTGCGCGAACGAGCAGGTTTGCCTGGTGTCGATCAACTGACAGGGAACCAGGTAGCAATGAGAGAAAAGATACGGGAAGAAAGACGGCATGAATTTGTAGCGGAACATAAACGTTACTTTGATATTCTTCGTTGGAAAACAGCAGAAAAAGTTCTAAACGAACCAGGGTACGGCATCAATAAGGATGAAAAGGCTCCTATTGGAGATTATTCCGTAGAACAATTCCTGGGACAAAACCGTACTTTTGACGCAAGTAAACATTACCTGTGGCCGATTCCTCAGTCAGCAAGAGATAAGAATCCTAACTTAGGACAAAATCCGAATTGGTAATTATATTAACAAGAAAAAGCCGATCCGAATAAAGTCTGATCGGCTTTTTATACTAACTTTAAAATATGAACAAATTAATATTACTAACAATTTGTACACTCGTTTCCGGAGCCATTGCATCTCAGGAATGGAAGCCACAAGAATGGCCGGTACTGAAAAACTACGACCAGGAACACCTTTACCAGATTGCACTTCCATTAGGAGGCATCGGGACCGGAACGGTATCGCTGGGTGGTCGCGGAGAACTCCGGGATTGGGAGATCATGAATGTACCTGCCAAGAAATACAGTACGGTAACAACCGGAAACAATGCCCCGTTCTTCGCAATCTATGCGAAGCCACAAAATCAGGAAGCCACCACCACTCTACTGGCCGGTCCTTTATACCCTCAGGAATATCTCCATTATGAAGGTCGTCCGGTAAATCATCATGGCTTACCTCGCTTTGCACAGGCTTCATTTGATGCTGCTTATCCGTTTGGACAAGTACATTTATCAGACAAAGACCTACCGGTGAAAGTCACGATAAAAGGATTCAACCCGCTTATTCCGGGGGATGCAGAAGCAAGCGGATTACCTGTTGCCGTACTTTCCTATGAAGTGACCAATACAACCAGTCAACCGATGGAAATTGCTATTTGTGGCTCCATGCGCAATTTTATAGGGAAAGACGGAAGCAAATTCCGTACCGACTGGAAAGGAGACTATATCCCAACCGGTGTAAAAGAGAATAAAAACAAATACGTTGAAAACAAAGGAATAAAAGGAATCTATCTCTATTCAGACGGAGTGGATAAAAATGATCCTGCCTGGGGAACAGTCGCTCTCACGACACAGGCAACCAGTGGAGTAAGCTACCGTACTTCATCGAAAGCCGACAACTGGAATAACGGTATCCTGAACTTCTGGGATGATTTCAGTGCCGACGGTATGCTAACCGAGCGAAACAAACAGGAAGATGAAGACCCGATGGCCTCACTCTCCGTAAAAAAAACAGTAAAACCGCAAAGCACGGAAACATTCACATTCTATATCACCTGGAATTTTCCAAACCGGAAAGCCTGGTCCTCCACAGTTGTCGGAAATTATTACAGCCGTCAATATACAGATGCCTGGAAAGCGGCAGAAACAATCATTCCGCAAATTCCCGGACTGGAGAAGAAAACCTTATCTTTCGTAAACGCCTTACTCAATACTTCTTATCCGGCTGTTGTAAAAGAAGCAGCATTATTCAATCTGGCAACCTTACGGTCGCAAACCGTATTCCGTTTACCCAGCGGTCATATGATGGGTTGGGAAGGCGTAATGGATCGTTTCGGTTCCTGCGCCGGTTCCTGTACGCATGTCTGGAACTATGAAACAGCTACTCCTTATCTATTCGGAGAACTGGCAAAAACAATGCGTGACGTAGAGTTCAATTACGCAACTAAAGAGAACGGCCTGATGAACTTCAGAGCCTCTCTCCCACTAAATGAAGCAAATAAAGGAAACAGTGCCGCAGCCGATGGACAAATGGGCTGTATCATGAAGATATACCGCGAATGGCAACTTTCCGGAGACAATGATTTCCTGAAAAATAACTGGGGACAGATCAAAAAAGTACTTTCTTACGCCTGGACTGAAAAGGGTTGGGATGGCAATCAGGATGGCGTAATGGAGGGTTCGCAACACAACACTATGGACGTGAATTACTTTGGTCCCAACCCTCAAATGGGCTTCTGGTATATGGGAGCACTAAAAGCAGCGGAAAAAATGGCTATAGCGATGAAAGATAAAGGCTTCGCTCAAAAGTGCCGAACTCTGTTCGAACAAGGCAGTAACTGGATGGACAAAAATTTATTCAACGGCGAATATTATGAACACAAAATAACCGATCCGGAGACATTTGAATACCTCGATATGAATAATCCGAATGTCAAAATTCCATCTTTCCAGCTAGGCCCCGGCTGTCTGGTAGACCAGTTAGTCGGCCAATACATGTCACATTTATGCGGGCTGGGTTATCTCGGAAACAAAGATCATATTCAGACCACCATGAACAGCATCATGAAATACAACTACGTATCAGATTTCAGCCGTCATTTCAACAATATGCGTTCATATGTGATGGGCAATGAATCCGGGCTACTTATGGCATCCTGGCCCAAAGGCCGTCTGGAAGTACCGTTTCCTTATTTTGCTGAGGTAATGACAGGATTTGAATACTGTGCAGCCGTAGGTATGATTTACGAAGGAATGGAAAAAGAAGCACTCACCTGTATCCGGTCCATCCGCGACCGCCATGATGGGGCAAAACGTAATCCATTCAGCGAACCGGAATGCGGTCATCATTACGCCCGATCCATGGCAAGCTGGTCTGCTATCATTGCACTTAGCGACTTTCAGTATTCAGGCATTGATAAAAGTATGAAAATTACGGCACGCCCGGGAAATTATTTTTGGAGTAATGGCTATTCATGGGGAACTATCAACGTCAGCGACAAGGATATCACAATCGAAGTAATAAGCGGTTCTCTCCAATTGAAATCCCTTACCGTCGGTAGCGAAAAAGAAATACGGTTAAAGCATTTTGACCTGAAAGAAGGCAACAAACAAGTCATAAAACGATAAAGCCATGGGTAAATCAAACATTATCTACTACTTACTCGCTTGTTTGTTCCTGAGTGGAGGGTGTATCCAAAAAGAAGCAACCAACCACCACTCCCAACACAAAACAAACTGGCAAACCGTCCTGCAAGACAAACTCCCTCTGCTGGGACACCGTAACTGGATTGTCATCACAGATATGGCTTATCCGTTACAAACCAGGGAAGGTATCACCACTTTATATGCAAACGAGCCTTATACGGAAGTTTTGGGCACAGTAAAAAAGATGGTGGATAACTCTTTGCATGTGTATGCCCATATCTATCAGGACGAAGAACTATCTTTTCTGGAAGAAGGTTTTTGCCCGGGGATAAATGATCTGAAAACAGAGATGGGAAATGTCCTTCCGGCAACTGAAATAACGAGCATCAGGCATGATGACCTGATAGCCCGACTGGATAGCATCAGCAATCTGTTTGAAGTAGTCATCATCAAAACAAAACTGACAAAACCCTATACTTCCACCTTCTTCGAACTCGATTGTAAGTACTGGGACAGCAACAAACAAACGATACTCAACGAACGAATCGCAAATACCGGAACAAATCAACTATAAACAGATCGAGGGATGCCTTCGTTATGGCATCCCTCTGCTTTTTCAGCCAAAACACATAACATTAATATCATTATTGAAACATTATTCTTCTGATTAATAGTTATTTTTGCTTCAATACATATTCTAAACTAATCACCCATGAAAAAACTTTTTACCCTTATTCTATCTGTCTTGTCCCTGTCCATTGCTGCACAGACGAGACAATTATCTCCCGGTCATCCGGACCGCACCGCTAAGACAGACCTGAAGAAAGGTTTTGCAACGCCACCCAAAGGGTATGGTGAAGTACCTTTTTACTGGTGGATGGGAGATACACTAACCAAAGAACATCTTACCTATCATCTGGATCAGATGGCAGCTAAAAAAGTAACCAGCCTACAGGTAAATTATGCCCATTCGGACAAAGGAGGCGTCAGCTATGGACTGACTTTCCCTTCCAAACCGGCCCTGTTCACGGAAGAATGGTGGGACCTGTTCGGATGGTTCATGGAGGAAGCAAAGAAACGGAATATGACCGTCAGCCTCAGCGATTATACTTTAGGAGTGGGACAAGGTTCCTATGTAGACGACGCCCTCAATGAAAATCCCGGACTGACAGGAGCCGAACTGAAATTCGAAAGCGATACGATCCAGGATAAGTATGCAAAAACATGCCACAACCAGTTACTCTCCCTCTACGCCTACCAATTGGGAACAGATGGGAAAATCATCGAAAACTCAGGCATAGACCTGTCCGGAAATCTTACAGGCAACAAAATAGAATGGCAATCACCCGCGGAAGGAAACTGGATCGTCACCCAGGTATACAGCGTAGCTAAAAAACCTTCGCTCGACCCGATGCACCCTCTTTCCGGAAAAAGCTATGTCAAACACTTCTTCCAGCGGTTTGAAGACCGTTTCCCGGAACAATCCAAAGGAGGACTGAACTTCTTCTTCTCCGATGAGCTGAACTTCAATCTGCATGGTTATATATGGAATTCAATCTTCAGAGACGAATTCCGGAAACGCAAGGGATACGATATCGTTCCTTATCTTACCGCCCTGTTCACCCATATCGGTCCGATTACACCTAAAATACGGCTTGACTACAACGATGTCATGGTTTCACTGAGCGAAGAAAACTTCTTTATTCCGGTATACCAATGGCACGAAGACCGTAACCTGATCTACGGTTGCGACCATGGCGGACGGGGAAAAGATGTCAGCGAATTCGGCGATTATTTCCGTACCCAGCGATGGAACCAGGCACCAGGTTGCGACCAGCCAAACCTGGGAAAAGACATTATAAAGAACAAAGTAGCCTCCTCCATCGCCCACCTTTACAAACGTCCAAGGGTATGGCTGGAAGGTTTCCACAGCAGTAACTGGGATACCAATACAGCCAATCTGACCGATGCCACCTTTGCCAACTTCGTGATGGGGCAAAACCTGCTCAGCCTGCATGGTTTCTACTACAGTACGATGGGCGGCTGGTGGGAATGGGCGCCTCCATGTAATCATACCCACATGCCTTACTGGGAAGAAATGGGACCGTTCCTGGAATGTACCGAACGTCTCAGCTACATTCTCTCCCAGGGATACCACCGGGCCGATGTCGCTATCCTGTATCCGGTTGAATCAGTTGTAGCCGGCTACGACCAGACAGCTGTGCAAAAAGCATTCAGCCTGGGAGAATATCTATATCGGGAAGGTGTCGATTTCGACTTTATGGATTATGAATCGCTTGCAAAAGCCAGTATAAAAAACAGTAAGATCCATATCTCCGGCGAAGAATTCAAAGTATTGATCATCCCGTCCATGAAAGCAATCCGTCATTCTTCATTGAAAAAAGCCTTGCAGTTCAAACAGAATGGCGGGATAGTCATCAACCTGGGAGAACTACCTGAAGCAACGGAAAAGAAAGGATTGAACGATCCCGAAGTACGTTCGTTACTAAACAAACTGTTCGGGCCCGACAGCAAGAACGCGTTTGTAGCCAAGAAGAACCAAGAAGTACTCGACATTCTCGACACAAACCTTACCCGCGACTTCCGCATCCTGTCGCAGCAACCGCAAAAAGATATGCCATACATCATGCACCGTAAACTCGGAAATAAGGACTTGTATGCCGTATACAATGTTCCTTCCGGTACCGAATGCTTTTTCCGCGCCACCGGAGGAATCGAATTATGGGATCCCTGGACAGGTAAAACAAAAGAAATTACCGCCTCAAAAACAACAGACAAAGGAACTATCATCCAAATGCCGATGGAAAAACAAGACCTCCATCTATTCGTCTTCGATCCGGCCAAAAAGGCTATAATTGCAGAAGTACCTCAAACGAGCGTCTCCAAAACCATATTACTCGACGGTGAATGGTCATTCGACCTCAAACCTTCTTTAAATAATAAATTCGGAGACTTCCACTGGCCTGCAACCGATGAACTGCTGGGTGCTTATATCTATAAAGCCAGATACAACCAGGCCTCTTCCGAAACAGCGGACTGGCAATCTCCCTCCTTCGACGATTCAGGATGGAAAAGCCAGACTTTCACCTACGGAACCAAGTTTATGATACTGGAAGCCACTCCTGAATTATCTGAGAAAGAACTTCTCACCCATCTTCCCTATCAAAGCAACAGGGTTCAAATCGATAATAAGAAATATGCCTGGAAACCCTATGAATATTCATGGCGCTGGGGTGTTGAGAATGATTACGGTCATCAGGGATGGCATGGATTGAAAGCCACTGTTCACGATGAATTTATCCGTATGGGTAAACTCGAAAAAGAGTTTAGGGAAACAGTCCGCGTAGAAGATCCTAACGGAAACAAAAACTATTACCTCTATTCAAACGTTTTGGCTCCCGAAACGGGTAATTACCAACTGATATTCGGAGAACTAAAACCTGCCGATATCTACATCAATGGTAAAACAGTCAGCCCCTCCACTTCTACCGTCACTCTGAACCGGGGGACCAATGAAATCGTTCTCCATTACGATACATTCGGGGTAACTTACTGTGTGGTGCGTAAAGACGGAGATACCCCTCGTATACTGAAAGAAGTTACCGCAGAAAAACCTCTCGCTACGAATTTCCGGGGGGACTTATCCCTTTTGCCATTCGATATAAACAAAACCGAAGAGCCTACTTACGGCCAATACCGCTTCACCTCTGCTCCCGGACTGAAGAAACTCGAGTTTTCGGCCTTCGGTAAGACCAAAGTTTGGGTAAACGGTACCTTATGCAATCTAAGCGTAAAAGAGAAACGTCCGGACGGCCTGACCCGGTATGAAGCCGTAGTGACCAATCCGTCCAAACGGATATCAACCGTAGCCATATCCATAAAAGAACCCTGGGGAAATGCCGGAGGCGCCGCTATCGACGGCCCGATTAAACAAACCTGCGGGGACGGTCTCATTTCCGCAGGAGACTGGACACAGATAGAGGGTCTTTCCACTTACTCCGGCGGTGCCTGGTACCGGAAAAACATTCATTTGGAAAAGAATAACGGAGATAAAGTATATCTGAACCTGGGACAAGTGGTCTCCACAGCCGAAGTCTGGGTAAACAAGCAGAAAGCCGGACTGAAGCTCACCCCGCCCTGGCGTTTCGACATCACGGAATACATAAAGGAAGGAGATAACCAGATCGAGATATTGCTTTACAATACCGCAGCCAACTATTACCTGTCTGTCCCGACCATGTACCGGGGTAGTACGAAAGCCGGACTGTTGGGTACTGCATCCATCGAAATAGTCCGTTAATCCGAGACCCGCACTGTATAATAAAGGGGCGAGACCATCACGGTTCCGCCCCTCCTCTTTTTAGTACGTAGAATAGAAATTACATAAGTATATATTATGCTTGTGTATTATTCGATTTAGTTGTATTCGTAGTTGTATTTGTGCTATTTGTATTGGCAGTCTGAGTAGTGGCTGTTGCACCGGCAACAGAAGCCTGTACTTTAGCTTCTTCCCAATGGAAAGGCTCAAAATGTGCATTCGGATCAACCCAGGATGCTTTTTTAGAAGCATAGATGATGAATGGAGCAGCCACAACAACAATGGCACCGATAATCAATACGGCAAACCAGACGGTATTACTACCGACAGAAATCTGACTGGGTGGAATAAAGCTCAAGATGAAAGCTAATAACGAACCACAGAAACCAAGACCACCGATAAACCACATCAATCCGTTGCCATGTTTACCGATACGGAACGGACGGTTTGCCTTCTTCATCCGGTAACGCAATGCGATAGCACCGGAGAACATCAGCAGGTACATAACCAGATAAAGGATCACTGTCAACTGTGACAAAATCTGATAGAAACTCTGTACGGAAGGCATTACCACGAACAGCAGGCTCAATAAAGTAACCGCACATCCCTGTACCAACAGAATGTTTTTCTGAACACCGATCTTATTTGTTTTCTGGAAGAAAGGAGGCAGATAACCTGCTTTACCCACGGTAAAGATACCTTTTGACGGACCGGCAACCCATGTCAATACACCTGCCAGCACACCGAATGCCAAAGCTACGGCAATGATCGGAGATAACCAGGAAGCATGGATAAATTTGAAGTAATTGTCGAAACCGACCAGCAGACTCTGTGTCAGGTTGATATCTTTCTGAGGAATAATAACACCCAGAGAGAAAGTACCTAATACGAAGATAAGAACAGTGATCAACGCACCGATAAATACGGCTTTTGGATAGTTCTTAGAGGGATTTTCCACATCCTTTACGTGAATACCTCCCATCTCCATACCTGCATAAAACAGGAAGATACTGGAGGCCAGCACCAGGTTGTCGAACTTAGAGAAATCAGGGAAGAAATCGCCATGGAAGTCCATGTTTGAATGACCACCCATAGACAGATAAACGATTCCAAGGATAATCAACAGGGCAGCCGGAAGGATCGTACCGACAATACCGCCCACTTTAGCAACCTTACCAACCCAACTCAACCCCTTCAACGAAATAAAAGTAGCCAGCCAGTAAATAATCAGTACCACAGCCAGCGTGTACATTTTGTTTGAAGCCAATGTCATATCATGCGCATCATTCATCCCGATAAAGGCGATGGAAACAGCACCGAAGGTCAACACGGTAGGATACCAGATCGTACTTTCAATCCATTGTACCCAGATAGCGAGGAAACCCCATTTTTTCCCGTAAGCTTCCCCCACCCATCGGAAAACCCCACCTTGTTTATCCTGGAACATAGCGGCCAACTCGGCTGCCACCAGCGACGTAGGGATCAAAAATACGATTGCCGCGAATAAGTAATAAAAGGCTGAACTTAACCCGTATACAGCCTCGGCAGGTAGTCCGCGGAGAGACACTACCGCCGTAACATTCATAATTGCAAGAGTAAAAACTCCAAGTTTTACTGCTTTTCCTACATTTGCCATGAATTTTACTGTTTAAATGTGAATTTTGTATTGTTTAGTTTCGCTTTAAATATGTCAGTAAAACAAATCGTTATTGTGTTAGTTTGTCAACAAGATGTCAAACTAGGTTAATTAACAGAATAGTGTTAAAAACAAAATCACGGTATCCTTTGTTAGATAACCTAAAATATTTCTATCTAAACGCCTAATAATTAAACGCAATGAAGTCTGCTTTCAATGACATTATTTACGAAAAAAGAGGAATATACGGAGTCTTGCATGTTATCATTTTGCTACTCTCCCTTTTCCTTATTGTAGTCATCTCAGTCGATACATTTAAGAATATCCCTTTCATGACACAGGGTTCCTATCTGAAGATACAGTTCTGGATCTGCATGTTCTTTATTGCCGATTTCGTTTTGGAGTTTTTCTTATCAAAACGTAAATTATATTATCTGCAAACCCACTTTATTTTCTTAATCGTATCTATTCCTTATCTTAATATTATCAGTTATTACGGAATTGAATTCTCCCCGGAAATCACCTATTTCCTGCGTTTTATCCCGTTGGCACGCAGCGGATATGCACTGGCAATCGTAGTAGGATGGTTATCTTCAAACAAGGCTTCAGGACTATTCGTATCCTACCTGACCATGTTGCTGGCAACGGTTTATTTCTCCAGCCTGATATTCTTCGTGATCGAACATAAGGTAAATCCGCAGGTCACCGACTATGATGATGCTCTTTGGTGGGCCTTTATGGACGTTACGACAGTCGGCTCAAATATTTACGCCGTCACACCGACAGGACGGATACTATCGGTTCTGCTGGCTGCACTGGGAATGATGATGTTCCCGATCTTCACCGTTTATGTAACCAGTCTCGTACAGAACGCGAATAAACGGAAGAATGAATTATATAATGAAGATAATACGCCGCAACCGGAAGCAGCAAAACAGACGGCATCGAAACCTTCTTTAGATACATATAACGAACCGTCAATTTAATTTTATAAGTTGACGGTTCATAAAACCTTAATATGAATATTTACATGTAAGTTATTATACAAGAGGATAAGATATCAATCTACTTTCTGATATCTCATTATCATTTTATATTTAGTTCCGTTATACTCATCAATTCCATCATTATATTCAAATGTTAAATAAGTTTGCGTCAATTCGGAAATTGTTACAATTTGCTGTCCTTCTCCATAGAATAATAATTTCAAATATGAATCATCTACTAATTCCCATTCGCCGTAATCATCCCAATCATAAACTGTATCATCAATTTTAAAATAATTACGACAAACACCATCTTCTTTAAAAACAATAACGTCTTCTTCTTCAGATACAAGAGATTCATCTTCAAATATACTACCATACTCAGTCTCATAATAACTATAAACTAATACCCATTTTCCTATTAAAAAAGACTTCTTATCATCTTTATTCTTATCATCATCACTACAAGAAACCATCATTAAGGTCATACACACTACAAAGAATGTCATAAATGTAAATACATGCTTTTTCATTTGTTTGAAATTTATTATGCTATACCCTATTATAGCAATGATTAATACAAACGATACCTAGGGTTGTGTATCATTTATTCATGTTTATATACAATATTAGAGCAATACCTTATCCCTGTTAAAACATCTTCCAAATAAGCATAATAATAGTAACAGGAATAATTAATAACATATTTCGTTCCCTTTTCTTCACCTAATATACCCAAATCATCATTTACTACTCGTCCGAAACCAGAAGTAAGAGGAGCATAAAAGTATAATGTAAAAACATCGTTTCTCGTTATATTATAATCCACAGCTATCTTATCTTTATCTTTGGAATAATAAGCCGATAATTTTATATCTCTTCCCACACTCTGAACCTTCATCTCATCAAAATAAACAAATTCAGATCCCACTAGAGCGTAAGCACGAATATAATAAGTAGTACCAGCAGCCTCTTTAAGTTCACATGTTACTCTACCCGATTCTTTATTTGGATTCAAGGCACTACCTTCTGTCGAATCAAAAACTGTCGGATTCGGTTTTGTACTCCAACAATATCCCATTTGTTTCATTTTAGAAATATATTCCTTATCTAAAGTAAAATCAACAATAATTTTATCCTCATAAACTTCATATATCTTTGATTTTATTGTAGTAGATGGAATATTAGGAACATCGGGAGTAACCGGATCATCGGGAGTATCGGGATCATCCGGATCGAAAGGTTTATCAGGATCTACAGGGGTGGATACTGATTTGACTTTTCGATAGGTCATAGTGTAAGTATATTCCATACTGCCATCAATACCGTGGTCCTCAAAAGAAAGTACAGACGAACTTAATTCTGTTATAGTTACAGTTCTTCTGCCTTCATCATAATATAACAGTGTTAAAGCATCCCCATCCAGTTTCCAACGACCAGAATTGTTCCATTTGTCACAATAATTTCGACAATAACCATCTTCTTGGAAATTGACAATATCGAATTCTTCAGATGTGCTGTAATGATTTTCTTCATATTCTTCATCATCTTCATAGATAACATGAGTTAAAACCCAATTACCGACTAAAAGAGACTCGTCATATGTATTTTCATGTTTATTATTACCTTCATCGTCTTTACTACATGATAGCAAAGAAATAACTAAAGACATAAAAAACAACGCAATAAAATAGAATTTACACTTTCTCATTTTTATAGAATTATTATGCTACAAATTATATAAATGTTGTAGCGTTTGATTACTCAGTGATGACAATAAAAATTAGATTATTAAATAGTGTTATCATCAATAGTGAATGCACCTGATGATTTATATTCGTCAGTTGTAATATCGTATATACGATAGGTACCTTTTTGAGGACCTGTAAAAAACATTTCTACACGTCCTATATACCCACCATAACTGATATAATCACCTAAAGGAAATTGATACCTTATTGAAACCCAACATTCAGCCTCATTATCTCCTGTTTTTGTATAATCAAATGTCGATTGACCATAAGGAATAGCACCATTATTAATTACAGCAATAATATCACCTTGTGAGACAGCTACCTTGAAAATCAATTTGGACTTACTATTATAGAATTGGAAAGAATGTCCTTCGGCTATTTTTAAAGCATATCCATCTTTTTCATTTCCATAATCGTTATCCTCATCGTCAGAACATGATGTCCCCAAAAAAGAGACCAAAAGAATAAATAAGAAACCAATCAAATTCTTGTACATATTCATAATCTACGTGTATGTTTATTTACATTTAACATATTTTAGGCGCATCGACTCGCCAACGTTGGCGAGTAAGGCTAGCTGGAGTTGGCGAATGAAAGTCGCTGCCGTTAGCGAGATAGTATCGCCGGTGTTAGCTAGCCATAGCTGCTAAAGAGGACGAGTCGAGACATTGTTATTCTATTTCAGGACGATCGCCGCCGCCACCTGATGGTTGACTACCAACATAGAGCAATACCGGAAATAGATAAGTACGAGGTTCTTTCACCAGCTTGTTGCTTGCCCCGTATTGGGTAACGATACTCAACGTGTATTCGCCATCTTCGAGGGTTGGCATCATGACAGTCAATTCAGAAGGATTGTTATGAACTAGCAACGGACATTTCTGTGCAGTACCGCCTGTTTTTGTAAAGAAAATACCTATGCTGGCATCGTCGCCTGCCACTTTGATATTAGAGCCGCTGATAACGGCAGGGGGGGGGGGAGGGGGGTGGGGATTTATTTTTCCCCAACCGCTATT
>OATI01000841.1_pt1 | contig 19214 bp, 15 predicted proteins | sample 1494981 | NCBI WGS metagenome assembly OATI01 (sample SAMEA2579952, study PRJEB22360) | human gut metagenome
CCGGGCAGTCGACGTGAGCGTAGTGGCGCTTGGCGGTTTCGTATTCAACGTGAGCAGTGTTGATCGTGATGCCGCGGGCCTTTTCTTCAGGAGCCGCGTCGATCTGGTCGTAAGCCTTGGCTTCGCCGCCGAACTTCTTGGAGAGAACCGTGCAGATAGCAGCAGTGAGCGTCGTCTTACCGTGGTCAACGTGACCGATGGTGCCGACGTTAACGTGCGGCTTGGTTCGTTCAAATTTTTCCTTGGCCATTTTTTATGGTCCTTTTTAAATTGACTGTCTGTTTTGCCGGAGCCGGAAAGGGATTTTCCGGCCCCTTACTGCAAAACGGGTTGATTACTTGGTCTTTTCAGCGATGATGGCTTCAGCCACGTTGCGCGGAGCTTCCGCGTAGTGGTCGAATTCCATCACGTAGGTTGCACGGCCCTGCGTCAGAGAACGCAGCGACGTGGAGTAGCCGAACATTTCGGAAAGCGGCACTTCGCAGCGGATCGCCTTGCCGCCGCCCATGAGGTCATCCATACCCTGGATGACGCCGCGGCGGCTGGAAAGATCGCCCATCACGTCGCCCATCTTTTCTTCCGGCGTTTCGACTTCGACCTTCATGATCGGTTCAAGCAGAACGGGGTTGGCTTTACGCATACCATCCTTGAAGGCCATGGAGGCGGCCATCTTAAACGCGTTTTCGTTCGAGTCGACTTCGTGGTAAGAACCGAAGTGCAGCGTGACCTTCACGTCCACAACCGGGTAACCGGCGAGCACACCGGCCTTGAGGGTGTCTTCGACGCCCTTTTCAACCGCCGGGATGTATTCACGCGGAACCACACCGCCCTTAATGGCATCGACGAACTCAAAGCCCTTGCCGGCAGGGAGCGGTTCGAGCTTAAGCACGACGTGACCGTACTGGCCGCGGCCGCCGGACTACTTGGCAAACTTGCATTCGGCGTTTTCGACCGTGGAGCGGATCGTTTCGCGGTAGGCAACCTGGGGCTTACCGACCGTGGCTTCCACACCGAATTCACGACGCATACGGTCGACAATGATTTCCAAGTGCAGTTCGCCCATACCGGAAATAATCGTCTGGCCGCTTTCTTCGTCGGTGCGCACGCGGAAGGACGGGTCTTCGCGGGCGAGACGACCGAGGGCGAGCGCCATCTTTTCCTGGTCGGCCTTGGTCTTGGGTTCCACAGCCTGAGAAATCACAGGTTCCGGGAATTCCATGCGTTCGAGGATGATGGGCTTGGCAATGTCGCAGAGCGTATCGCCGGTCGTAACATCCTTCAGGCCCACGGCAGCGGCGATGTCGCCGGCTTCGCTTTCCGTGATTTCCTTACGTTCGTTGGCGTGCATCTGCAGCAGACGGCCGATACGTTCCTTCTTGTCCTTGACGGAGTTGAGAACGGTTTCGCCGGACTTCAGGATGCCGGAATAAACGCGCAGGAAGGTGAGCTGGCCGACATAGGGGTCGGTCATGATCTTGAAGGCCAGTGCCGAGAACGGCGCATCGTCGCTTGCTTCACGTTCGACTTCCTGGTCGTTGAGGTCAAAGCCCTTAACCGGGGGAATGTCAACCGGAGACGGCAGGAATTCAATCACGCCGTCGAGCATACGCTGCACGCCCTTATTCTTGAAGGAGGAGCCGCAGAACATCGGCTGGATTTCGCCGGCGATGCAGCGCTGGCGGATACCCTTCACGATTTCTTCGTGGCTTAATTCACCTTCTTCAAGGTACTTGTTCATGAGGTCTTCGCTTGCTTCAGCAGCGCTTTCGACCATCTTGTCGTGCCAGACCTTGGCTTCTTCAGCGAGTTCAGCCGGGATGTCGATGTATTCGAACTTCGTGCCCTGGCTGGCTTCGTCCCAGATGATGCCCTTCATGCGGATGAGGTCAACCACACCCTTGAAGTTGTCTTCGGCACCGATCGGAATCACGATCGGCACGGGGTGCGCCTTCAGACGCTTTTCCATCTGATCGACGACCTTGAAGAAGTTGGCGCCCGTGCGGTCCATCTTGTTGACGAACGCAATACGGGGAACGCCGTACTTGTTGGCCTGACGCCAAACGGTTTCAGACTGGGGCTGAACGCCGCCCACAGCGCAGTAAACCATCACCGCGCCGTCCAACACACGCATGGAACGTTCGACTTCAACCGTGAAGTCGACGTGCCCCGGGGTGTCGATGATGTTGAAACGGTACGGTTGGTACTGCATGTCCATGCCGCGCCAGAAGCAGGTCGTAGCGGCGGACGTAATCGTGATACCACGTTCCTGTTCCTGTTCCATCCAGTCCATCGTGGCAGCGCCGTCGTGGACTTCACCGAGCTTATGGTTGACGCCCGTGAAGAACAGAATACGTTCGGTCGTCGTGGTCTTGCCCGCGTCAATGTGGGCAGAAATACCGATATTGCGGTAGCGCGAAATCGGAGTAGTACGAGCCATGACTTATTTACTCTTATCAGGGTAATGACACGGGAGAGACGCCCGAAGGGCTTCTCCCGCATCGGATTGTCAGAGTTAGAAGCGGAAATGCGAGAAGGCCTTGTTGGCTTCAGCCATACGATGCACTTCGTCACGCTTCTTCATAGCACCGCCGCGGCCTTCCGCAGCTTCCAACAGCTCACCAGCCAAGCGTTGGGGCATAGATTTTTCGGAACGGGCTTTCGCGCTTTCACGCAGCCAGCGCATTGCCAGAGCCAGACGGCGGACAGGACGGACCTCAACCGGCACCTGGTAGTTCGCACCGCCGATACGGCGGCTCTTCACTTCCACGAGCGGACGGACGTTGTTGAGGGCGGTCGTGAACACTTCAAGAGCGTTCTTGCCGGACTTTTCTTCAATGTGCTGCAGAGCACCGTAGACGATGCGTTCAGCGACGGCCTTCTTGCCGTCGAGCATGACGACGTTGATGAATTTGGAGATTTCAACGCTGCCGAACTTCGGATCAGGGAGAATCTCACGCTTGGGTACTTCGCGACGACGGGGCATTTTTTCCTCTTTCGTTGTCTTCAGTCTTTAAGGCCTGCCGGAAACTTCGTTTGCTTTGTCCGGGGCCTTGTATTACTTAATGCAGTACACACTCGGAAAAGCTTCCGGGCGACTGCGACTTACTCGGTCCAGTTTTAAGCGCGGACCGTCCATTTACGGCTGACAAGTGTCGCCGCGAATTACGCTGCCTTCGGGCGCTTGGCGCCGTACTTGGAACGAGCCTGCTTACGATCCTTGACACCCTGGGTATCGAGAGAACCGCGCACGATGTGATAACGCACACCGGGAAGATCCTTCACACGGCCGCCGCGGATGAGAACCACGGAGTGTTCCTGCAGGTTGTGGCCTTCGCCGCCGATGTAGGAAATCACTTCAAAGCCGTTGGTGAGGCGGACCTTGGCGACCTTACGCAGAGCCGAGTTCGGCTTCTTCGGGGTCGTCGTGTAGACCTTGGTGCAAACACCGCGCTTCTGCGGGCTGTTTTTCAGAGCAGGGCTCTTGCTTTTGTCATGCGTAAGCTCACGGGGCTTGCGCACAAGCTGATTAATAGTGGGCATAGTGTCCGTATTTTCTGTGTAAAACCATCCCCTCGCCCCTTTGCGGCACACGTCCGAAAGGTTCTCGGGGAGACATGTTGCTGGTGAATTCTTTTCCTTTCCTGCAAAGCTGCCTTCGGACGCACAAAACGGCCTCCGACAATCTGCAGGCTTCGGAAAAGAACGGGAGTATCGTATTTTTTTCCAATAATGTCAAGCGTCTCATGCTCTTTTTGCGCAATTTTCCCCGCCGCTTTGTCATAATGCGGGCACTTTGCACAGGATGTTGTGTTGTGAGCCCGCAGCCTGCGTTTTTCCGTTTGTCGTTTTAAGCACCTATGTTCACTTCTGTCTTTGATGCTCCGCTGAAAGCGCGCTACAAACCCGACGAATACCCCGCCCTTTGCGCACAAATAGCCCGCTGGGCCCGAACCCGGCCCTTTGAAGGGCTCTCGGTGCTTGACGCCACCCCCGTTTACTTCAACACCTTTGCCAAATACCGGGCACTTGCGGCCGCAGGCGCCCGGCTCACGGTCGGGATTTCAGAGGTCATGCCCAATGACCCGGCCGCCCTTGACTGCTTAAGAGCAAACGGCATTGCGGTCGCGGATGCCCGGTCAGATGCCGGACAGTACGACCTCATTCTTGACTGTGCCGCCGCCTTTATCGAAAGCCCGACCCGTATCGGCACCGTCGAACTCACGCGCTCCGGAGTGCCGCATTACAAAAATCCCGCGCATCCCGTTTTCATCGCCGACGCGGGCCGCATCAAGCGCATTGAAACGTGTCTCGGGACAGGCGAAAGCTTTTACCGCGCTATGGCACAGCTCGGATTTAAAGACTGGACGGGGAAAAACCTTGTCATTTTCGGCAGCGGCAAGGTGGGCACCGGTCTCATCACCTACGCGCATCAGCTCGGCGCCCGCATCAGTGTGGTGACGGAACCCTCCACGATCTCAGCGCGCCTTAAAACCCTCACGGACGTCACGTGGATTGCCTTTAACGACAAAGCCGCCGTTGAAAAGGCTGTCGCAGCAGCCCACGCCGTTGTCACCGCCACGGGTGTGGCCGGCGCAGCGACATACGCGGCTGATGCCCGCGCTTACACCGAAAGCCGGGCTCTCCTGGCCAATATGGGCGTGGAGGATGAATACGGCCCGGGCGTTCCCGCTTCGCGCGTTCTGGAAGGAAAGCGGCCGCTTAACTTTATTCTCACCGAACCCACGCTCATGAAGTACATTGACGCCACCATGGCCCTTCATAACGCAGGGGCCCTTTGGCTTACCAGACACCCCGAAGCCCGCGGCGTCATTGATCCTCCGGCCGAACTTGAAGCCGCGATTCTTGCCGACACCCGCGCGGGCGGCCTGTTGGGTGAAGAGCTCGATCTGATCTGATTTTTTAAGCGAGGACCACCACACCATGACGAGCCTACTCTTAAGAAACGTGACGCTTAACGGCAGCCGCACCCAACGGCTCACACAGTAGCCGCGCTTTGCGGATTTAAAGGCGCCTGAGACCGCCGGTGCAGACCGCGTCATTGACGCGCACGGCATGGCGCTTTTGCCGCCCTTTTACAACACGCACACCCATCAGGCGATGGCCCTTTTGCGCGGCTACGGCGACGATATGGCGCTTTTTACGTGGCTTAACGACCGCATCTGGCCGCTGGAAGCCAAACTCACGGCGCACGACATTTACGTGGGCTCGAAGCTCGCCATTCTCGAGATGATCAAGTCCGGGTCGGTGCTCTTTAACGACATGTACTGGCTTGTGGAGGAAACGATCCGTGCCGCCGAAGAGCTGGGCGTCCGTGCGCTTGTCGCGGACACCGTGATGGACAGGCGCGGCACGGCCGTTTTAAATGAAGCCTTTGCCCGCACCAAACGCCTTGCCCGCAACCTCGAAGGAACTTTAATCGGCGTTACCGTCGCACCGCACGCCGTCTACACCGCAGGGACCGATCTTTTAAAGCGCTGCGCCAACTTTGCGCGCGACAACGGCCTCACGCTGCACATGCACTTGTCCGAAACCGCGCAGGAAAACGCCGACTGCATCAAGGCGCACGGGATGACCCCCACCGCGTACTGCGACAGCCTGGGGCTTCTCACGGAAAAATCAGTGCTTGCGCACTGCGTGCATCTCACCGACGCCGATATTGAAATCCTCGCGAAGCGCCGCTCTACCCTCTCGCACAATCCGTCTTCCAACATGAAGCTCGCAAGCGGCGTTTTCCGCTCCAAGGCGGTGACGGACGCGGGCTGCCGCGTCGCGCTCGGTACCGACGGCTGCGCCTCTAACAATAATGTCGACATGCGGGAGGAAATGAAATTCGCGGCGCTTCTCGCGAAGGTGAATTTTGGTCCCGAGGTGCTCCCCGCCCATCAGGTTTTTGACTGGGCTACGCGCGCAGGCGCTGACGCTTTCGGGCTTAATGCGGGCGTGATCCGCGAGGGTGCCGCCGCTGACGCCCTCCTTATCCGCACCGATAATTCCACGCGCTTTACCCCGGGCTACAACCTCATCTCCGACTGGGTTTACAGCGCTCAGAGTTCCAGTATTGACACCGTAATCTGTAACGGCGCGGTCATCATGGAAAAGGGACACGTCCCCGGGGAAGAAACAATTATTGAGGAAGCGCGCGCTGCGGCAGCTGACCTTCTGAAACGCGCGAGCCGCACATAAAAAAGGGAAAGCGTTTCGGGCAAACCTTCCGCCCTTTTCGCTTTCCCTTACAAGTGCCATCCGCAGGTATAAACCCCGGGCGGCACTTTTTTTAGACTCAGACTCCGTCTTATTCAGACTTCTTTTCTTCGTCCTCTTTCTTTTCTTCCTCAGGCTGAGCAAAGAGTTCTTCAGCCGCGCGGCGGGCTGCGGACAAACCGCCCTTACCCGCATCGCCGCTCATGAACATCTCTTCGCGCATGGCTTCAGCTTCCTTCTCAGTTTCCGCATCGGTCGACTCGAACATCTCTTCGGCGACACGGCGGGCTTCGGAGGGATCCTGACCCATACGGCGTTCCATCTCATCCTTGGCGCGGCGGGCCTTGTGGTAGGCCAAGCCCGTACCGGCCGGAATCAGACGGCCCACGATCACGTTTTCCTTCAGGCCGCGCAGATCGTCTTCCTTACCCATAATGGCGGCTTCAGTCAGAACGCGCGTCGTTTCCTGGAAGGAAGCGGCGGAAATGAAGGAGTCGGTGGACAAAGAAGCCTTCGTGATGCCGAGCAGGACGTTGTCGTACTTCGCCGGCGTCTTGCCTTCGGCGACAACGCGGTCGTTTTCGTCGAGCATTTCGCTGCGTTCAACCTGTTCGCCCGGGATGAAGTGCGTGTCGCCCGGATCCGTGATCTGCACGCGGCGCAGCATCTGACGGACAATCACTTCGATGTGCTTGTCGTTGATCTTCACGCCCTGCAGACGGTAGACGTCCTGCACTTCGTCGACGATGTAGCGCGCAAGCTCCTCAATGCCGAGCAGACGCAGAATGTCGTGCGGATCGGCAGGACCTTCCACGATTTCTTCACCGCGCTGCACGATCTGACCGTCGTGCACGAGGATCTGCTTGTCCTTGCTGATCAGGAACTCGTGTTCAACACCGTCGTTGTCGGTGATGATGAGGCGCTGCTTACCCTTGGTTTCCTTGCCGAACGTAACCGTACCGGTTTCTTCGGCGAGCATGCCGGCGTCCTTGGGGCTTCTGGCTTCAAAGAGTTCGGCCACTCGCGGCAGACCGCCCGTAATATCACGGGTCTTCTGACTTTCACGCGGGATACGTGCGAGCACTTCGCCCTGATGAATCGTCTGGCCGTCGCGCACCACGATAATGGCGCCCACCGGCAGCTGAATCGTCACAGCGTGATCGGTCCCCGGAATCTTCACCTCGTGGCCCTCTTCGTCCAAGAGGTGAACGAGCGGACGCATGACGTTGGCGACCGTGGACTTGGTTTTTGAGGACTTCGAGCTCGTCGTACGCTTCGGGTCGATCACAACCATGGAGCTCAAACCCGTCACTTCGTCAACCTGATTCATTACGGTGACGTTTTCAACGACGTTTTCGAACTTCACGGAGCCGGCGTATTCGGAAATAATCGGCAGCGTCATCGGGTCAAAGGCGGCGAGCTGCTGGCCGGACTTCACTTCCTCGTCGGGCTTAATCAGAAGCGTCGCACCGTAGGGCACCTTATGACGTTCACGTTCACGTCCCGTGTTGGCGTCCGTGATGATGAGTTCGCCCGAGCGGGAAATGACGATGAGTTCTTTCTTACCGTTCTGGACGTAACGCATCGACGGGGAGAAGCTCACCACGCCGGCGTTCTTGGCTTCAACGCTGGAAGCAACCGCCGCACGGCTTGCCGCACCACCGATGTGGAACGTACGCATCGTAAGCTGCGTGCCCGGTTCACCGATGGACTGAGCGGCGATGACGCCCACGGACTCACCGGCGTTCACAAGCGTGCCGCGTCCGAGATCACGGCCGTAGCACTTCGCGCACAGACCGTAGCGGGTGTGGCAGGTAAGCGGCGTACGTACCTTCACGGCATCCACGCCTTCGGCATCGAGCTTATCGCAGATGTCTTCGTCAATGAGCACACCGGCTTCAACGAGCACTTCCTTGTTGTTGTCGTAGACGGGTTCAGCCGTCACACGGCCCAACACGCGGTCGCGCAGCGCCTGAATGACTTCGCCGCCTTCAACGAGCGGACGCATCACAACGCCGTCAGTGGTGCCGCAGTCGTCTTCAACCACAACCAGGTCCTGCGTCACGTCAACGAGACGGCGGGTGAGGTAACCGGAGTTAGCGGTCTTTAAGGCCGTATCCGCGAGACCCTTACGGGCACCGTGGGTCGAAATAAAGTACTGCAGAACGTTCAGACCTTCGCGGAAGTTCGACGTAATCGGCGTTTCGATAATGGAGCCGTCGGGCTTGGCCATCAGGCCGCGCATACCGGCAACCTGACGAATCTGCGCTGCGGAACCACGGGCACCGGAGTCGGCCATCATGTAAATCGAGTTGAACGATTCCTGCGTGGTCTTGTTGCCGTGACGGTCGATGACGGCCTCGTTGGAGAGTTCCTTCATCATGACCTTGCCGACTTCGTCGGACGTACGGCCCCAGATATCGATCACCTTGTTGTAGCGTTCACCCTTCGTCACAAGACCGGAGGTGTACTGCTCTTCGATCGCCTTCACTTCGTCTTCGGCAGCCGACACGAGCGCGGCCTTCTTCTGCGGAACGGTCATATCACCGATGCAGATCGAAATACCGGCAAGCGTTGCGAGACGGTAGCCGTTATTTTTCAGCTGGTCGGCAAACATCACCGTGGCGCGCAGACCGCACTTGCGGAAGCAGCGGTTGATGAGTTTGGCGATTTCCTTCTTCTTTAAGGTCCGGTTGAGTTCAGCAAAGCTCATGCCGTCGGGAAGGATCGAAGACAGAAGCGCACGGCCGGCGGTCGTTTCATAACGCTTCATGCGTTCGGTCTTTTCGCCGGTTTCCTTGTTCACGTCCACTTCACGGATACGCACCGTGCAACGGGTCTGCAGAACAATGGCGTGAGCGTCTAAGGCGCGCTGCACTTCTTCGATGTTTTCAAAGAACATGCCTTCGCCCGGGGCATTGATGCGTTCACGGGTCGAGTAGTAAAGACCGAGCACCATGTCCTGCGACGGCACGATCGAGGGATCGCCGTTGGCCGGGAAAAGAACGTTGTTCGACGAAAGCATCAAGCAGCGGGCTTCAAGCTGCGCTTCCAGCGACAGCGGCACGTGCACGGCCATCTGGTCACCGTCGAAGTCGGCGTTAAAGGCCGCGCAAACGAGCGGATGCAGCTGAATGGCCTTACCTTCGATGAGCTTGGGTTCAAAGGCCTGAATACCGAGGCGGTGCAGCGTCGGAGCACGGTTGAGCATCACCGGGTGTTCGTAGATCACCTCTTCGAGGATATCCCACACCACCGGTTCCTGATTGTCCACCATCTTCTTGGCGCTCTTAATCGTGGAGGCAAGGCCACGGGTTTCGAGCTTATTGAAGATGAAGGGCTTAAAGAGCTCAAGCGCCATGAGTTTGGGCAGACCGCACTGATGCAGACGCAGTTCCGGCCCCACCGTAATCACGGAGCGCCCCGAGTAGTCAACACGCTTACCCAGGAGGTTCTGACGGAAGCGGCCGGACTTACCCTTGATCATGTCGGCAAGCGACTTCAGCGGGCGCTTGTTGGGACCGGTCATCGCCTTACCGCGGCGGCCGTTATCGAGGAGGCTGTCGACGGCTTCCTGCAGCATGCGCTTTTCATTGCGCACGATGATGTCCGGGGCCTTAAGTTCCAGGAGGCGCTTCAAGCGGTTGTTACGGTTGATGACGCGGCGGTAAAGGTCATTCAGATCCGAGGTCGCAAAGCGGCCGCCGTCCAACGGAACGAGCGGGCGCAGATCCGGCGGCAGCACCGGCAGCACCTCAAGAATCATCCACTCGGGCTTGATGCCGGAGCGCTGGAAGCCCTCGAGAACCTTCAGACGCTTGGCGATCTTCTTGATCTTGGCGTCAGAACTCGTTGCTGAGAGTTCCTGACGCAGGTTCGTGACTTCCTGATCAATGTCGATGCTCGCAAGGAGCTCACGGATGGCTTCAGCGCCCATCATGGCCTTGAAGTCATCGCCGTGCTCGGAGAGCATCTTGATGTATTCGTCTTCCGTGAGAAGCTGCCCGCGGGTAAGCGGCGTGAGGCCCGGGTCGGTGACGCAGTAGGCTTCAAAGTAAAGCACGCGTTCGATATCGCGGAGCGCAATATCGAGCACCATACCCATGCGCGAAGGCAGGCTCTTTAAGAACCAGATGTGCGCAACGGGGCTTGCGAGCTCAATGTGACCCATGCGTTCACGGCGGACCTTGGAAAGCGTCACTTCCACGCCGCACTTTTCGCAGATCACGCCGCGGTGCTTGAGGCGCTTGTATTTGCCGCACAGGCACTCGTAGTCCTTGATCGGTCCGAAGATCTTGGCGCAAAACAGGCCGTCACGTTCGGGCTTGAAGGTACGGTAGTTGATGGTTTCCGGCTTTTTGACTTCGCCGTACGACCAGGAACGGATCTTCTCCGGGGATGCGATGCCGATCTTAATGGCGTCGAAATGTTCAGCAACGTTGGTCTGCTGCTTGAACAAGTCACCAATCTTATTCATCATGGAACTTATTCCTTGGCGTTAGCGTTAGCGTCTCGTTTGATAAGGTCGATGTCAATACCCAGCGACCGGATTTCGCGGACCAGCACATTGAAGGATTCGGGCATGCCCGCTTCAATCTGATGTTCACCGCCCACAATGTTCTCGTAGACCTTGGTACGGCCCGTGACGTCGTCGGACTTCACGGTGAGCATTTCCTGCAGCACGTAGCTTGCGCCGTAGGCTTCCAGTGCCCAGACTTCCATTTCGCCGAAACGCTGGCCGCCGAACTGAGCCTTACCGCCCAGGGGCTGCTGCGTGACAAGGCTGTACGGACCCGTGGAGCGGGCGTGCATCTTGTCGTCGACCAGGTGGTGCAGCTTCAGGAAGTGCATGTAGCCCACCGTGACAGGACGGTCAAACGGATCACCCGTGCGGCCGTCGTAAAGCGTTGCCTGGGTCTTGGCAGGCGTCAGCTGCAGCTTCTTCGCTTCCTCATCCGGGAAGGCGAGATCGAGCATCATGCGGATCTGTTCTTCCGTGGCGCCGTCAAAGACGGGCGTGGCAAAGGGCACGCCGTTGGCAAGGTTCTTTGCCATTGCCATCAGTTCGTCATCGGTGAGGCTGTCGAGGTCTTCCTTCTTGCCCGTGCGGTTGTAAACCTCATTGAGGAACGCGCGGATCTGCTTGACCTGTTCGGTCTTGAGCATCTCGGCAATGCGCCAGCCGATACCCTTGGCGGCCCAGCCCAGATGCACTTCAAGAATCTGACCGATGTTCATACGGGAAGGCACGCCCAGGGGATTGAGGCAGATGTCGGCGGGACGGCCGTCAGCCATGTAGGGCATATCTTCCACCGGGCAGATCTTGGAGACCACACCCTTGTTGCCGTGGCGGCCGGACATCTTGTCACCGGGCTGCAGACGGCGCTTCTCGGCGATGAAGACCTTGACCATCTTCAGTACGCCCGGGGGCAGTTCGTCGCCGCGGTTTAATTTGTCGTTCTTTTCGGCCAGACGCTGACGGTTGTCTTCGCGCTTGTCGTCGACGACCTTGCGGGCAAGGTCAATGAGCTTCTGATCCTCTTCTTCCTTCATGCGGATTTCAAAGAGGTCATAGCCGTTGACGGCTTCAAGCACCGCCGGAGTGAGCTTCGCGCCGGCCTTCACGCCCTCGGGACCGCCCGAAGCGACGCGGCCTGCGAGCTGACGGCGCAGACGGGCAAAGACGTCGGTTTCAACAATGCGCAGCGCGTCCTTCAATTCCTTGTCGTAGCGCTTTAACTGCTCTTCGATGATGGACTTCGCACGCTTATCCTTTTCCACGCCTTCGCGTGTAAAGACCTGCACGTCCATAACGATGCCGGCCATTCCGGGCGGCACGCGCAGGCTCGTGTCCTTCACATCGCTTGCCTTCTCACCGAAGATGACGCGCAGAAGCTTCTCTTCGGGGGTGAGCTGCGTTTCGCCCTTCGGGGTCACTTTGCCCACGAGAACGTCGCCCGCCTTTACTTCAGCGCCGATTGCGACAATACCGGATTCGTCAAGACGATTAAGCTGATTTTCCGAAAGGTTGGAAATATCGCGGGTGATGTCTTCCGGTCCGAGCTTGGTGTCACGGGCCACCACATCGAGTTCTTCAATGTGAATGGAGGTGTAGCGGTCGTCTGCCACCACCTTTTCGCTGATCAGAACCGAGTCTTCGTAGTTGTAGCCGTTCCAGGGCATGAAGGCGATCAGCATGTTCTGGCCGAGCGCGAGTTCGCCCATATCGGTGGAAGCACCGTCAGCGAGAACGTCACCCTTGGCGATGATGTCGCCACGCTTGACAATCGGACGCTGATTCAGCGTCGTGGACCCGTTGGAACGCGTGAACTTCTGCAGGTTGTAGATATCCACACCCACTTCACCGGCGACGTTTTCATCGTCGTTCACACGCACCACAACGCGGGTGGCGTCAACGTATTCGACGAGACCGCCGCGGCGGGCCTGCACAGTGGCCTTGGAGTCCACGGCAACCGTACGTTCAATACCGGTACCGACAACCGGCTTTTCCGGACGCAGCACAGGCACACCCTGACGCTGCATGTTCGAGCCCATCAGAGCGCGGTTGGCGTCGTCGTGTTCAAGGAACGGAATCAGGCTTGCGGCAACCGACACGATCTGCGCCGGGGCCACGTCCATGTACTGCACGCGGTCAGGCGAAGCCATGATGAATTCGCCGTTTTCACGGGCGCTCACCAGTTCGCCGATCAACTTGCCGTTATCGTCCATTTCGGCGTTGGCCTGGGCGATCACGTACTTACCTTCTTCGATGGCGGAGAGGTAGTGAATGTTTTCTTCGCCAGAGAGCGCCACGCCGTTTTCAACCTTGCGGTACGGGGTCTCAAGGAACCCGTATTCATTGAGGCGCGCGTACAGAGCGAGCGAGTTGATCAGACCGATGTTCGGACCTTCAGGCGTTTCAATCGGGCAGACGCGGCCGTAGTGCGTGGCATGCACGTCGCGGACTTCAAAGCCCGCGCGTTCGCGGGTCAGACCGCCCGGGCCCAGAGCGGAAATACGGCGCTTGTGCGTGATTTCCGACAAGGGGTTGGTCTGGTCCATGAACTGACTCAGCTGCGAGGAGCCGAAGAATTCGCGGATCGAGGCCGAGATGGGCTTGGAATTAATCAGATCCTGAGGCGTGAGGTTGTCGCTTTCAGCCGAACCTAGACGTTCGCGCACGGCGCGTTCCACACGGACGAGGCCGGCACGGAACTGGTTTTCTGCCAATTCACCCACGCAGCGCACACGGCGGTTGCCCAGGTGGTCAATATCGTCCACGCCGTGGATTTCAATGACGCGCTCATTGCCTTCGGCATCGGTGAGCTTCACCGTATCAGCGCCGTTACGCAGAGCGACGAGGACCTTCATCGTGTCGATGATGTCTTCCTTCGTAAGCGTCATCGAACCTTCGGCGCTCGGACGGCCGAAACGGGCGTTGACCTTCATGCGGCCCACACGCGACAGATCGTAGGCGTCAGAATCAAAGAAGAGCCGGTTAAAGAGCCCTTCAACGGCTTCTTCCGTGGGCGGCTCACCCGGACGCATCATGCGGTAAATGGCGATGCGAGCGGAGAGCTCGTCGGGATTTTCATCCAGACGCAGCGTGTTGGAGATGTAGGCACCACGGTCAAGATCGTTCGTAAAGAGCGTATCGATCTGACGGATCTTGTGTTCGCGCAGAGCTTCGAGCGAATCCTCGGTGATTTCGTCGTTGGCATCAACGATCTTTTCACCGGTGGTCTTGTCGTAGACAGCCTTGGCAAGAACGCGGCCGATCAGGAATTCATCGGGCACGGAAAGGCTCTTCACACCGGCTTCGTTCATCAGACGAACGTGACGGGCGGTGATGCGCTTGTCCTTGGCGACAATGAGCTTGCCGTCGGCATCCTTGATGTCAAAGGCGGCCGTTTCACCCTGCAGGCGCGACGGTTCGAAGTTCCAGGTCACACCCTTCTGCAGAATGCGGAACTGGTCAAAATCGTAGAAGTGCGCGAGGATGTCTTCTGGCGTCAGACCAATGGCCTTCAGAAGGATCGTGCCGGCCATCTTGCGGCGGCGGTCCACACGGAAGTAAACGAGATCCTTCGGGTCAAATTCGAAGTCAAGCCAGGAGCCGCGGTAAGGAATCACGCGGGCCGAGAAAAGAAGCTTACCCGAGGAGTGCGTCTTACCCTTGTCGTGCTCGAAGAAAATACCGGGCGAACGGTGCAGCTGACTCACGATAACGCGTTCGCTGCCGTTGATGATGAACGAAGCCTTTTCCGTCATGAGCGGGATTTCGCCCATGTAGACGTCGTTTTCGCGGATTTCCTTGACGGTGCCGGGTTTGGCGGCATCACGGTCAAAAATTTCGAGCTGGATGCGGGCGCGCAGTGCCGAGCTGTAGGTGAGCCCTCTCAACTGGCATTCAGCGACGTCAAACTCGGGCTTCTGCAGCTTGTAGCCGAGGAACTTCAGACGGGCATAACCGTTGTGGCTCGTGATAGGGAAGATGGAAGTGAAGGCTGCCTGCAGGCCGTTATCCTTACGGCTTTCGGGCTTGACATCCGCCTGAAGGAATTCTTCGTAGCTGCGAAGCTGCATTTCCAACAGGGAGGGCACTTCAAGGACGCTCGGACGCGAAGCAAAACTCTTCCGAATGCGTTTCTTTTCAGTGAACGAGTACGACATGGAGACTCCGTTCGACGCGAGGGGGAGAAAAACACGTGGGTTCAAAGTTCAATCGACGGAAAACATTGCCTGCACGGATTACAGAGACGCCAAAAGCCGCTCGGGCAATACCAAGTATTGCGTCCGCGCGGCTGGAACGTCAGAGATATCTTCCTGCTCTTCCCGATCATTCAGACTTTGACTTTGAGCTGAATTCTGATTATACAGAACACACCTCAAAATCCGAAGAAGAGCCCGGAACAATCCGAAACTCTTCTTCGCAGGGAAACAGCGCGGGAGCAAGTCCTCACGCCGTCTCCGGCAAGTATTTTTTCCGAAAGGAAAATTACTTGAGTTCGACCTTGGCGCCGGAAGCTTCGATCTTCTTCTTGAGCTCTTCGGCTTCTTCCTTGGCAACGCCTTCCTTGACGGCCTTGGGAGCGCCTTCGACGAGGTCCTTGGCTTCCTTGAGGCCGAGGCCGGTCACTTCGCGGACAACCTTGATGACGCCGATCTTGTTGGAACCGACTTCCTTGAGGATAACGTCGAATTCGGTCTTTTCTTCAGCGGCCGGGGCAGCAGCACCACCGGCGGCGGGGCCGGCGACGGCAACAGCAGCCGTAGCGGTAACGCCGAACTTTTCTTCCATCATCTTGATGAGTTCGCTGATTTCGAGAACGGTCTTGGAAGCGATCGCGTCGAGAATTTCTTCATTGGTCAGGGCCATTTTTGACTCCGTAACTGTGTATTAAATTGAATTGGTTAAAAATCAGGCAGCAGCCTTTTCCTGGGCATCGCGGTAAGCAGCCACAGTGCGCACGAAGCGCGCAGGCACTTCGTTAATAGTACGAACAAGTTTCGCAACCGGTTCGTTCATCGTAGCCATCAGCTTGGCGAGGAGTTCTTCGCGGCTCGGCATCGAGGCGAGCTGTTTGACGCCTTCCACGTCCATGACGTAGTTGGCCATCGCACCGCCCTTGATAACGAGCTTGTCGTTTTCCTTGGCAAACTGAGCAAGAACCTTGGCAGCGGCGACCGGATCGGCGGAGAAAGCGTAGACGAGCGGGCCGGAGAACTTCTCGGCCAGATCGGCAAACGCCGTTCCTTCGACGGCACGACGCACCAGCGTGTTCTTGACCACACGCAACTGCACACCCTGCTGACGTGCATTGGCACGCAACTTGGTAACTGCTTCAACGGTCAGCCCACGGTATTCAGCGATAACGATTGCGGAGGTGTTGGCAACAATGCCGCGCATCTCTTCAATCACTGCCGCTTTGTCTTGACGATTAAGACCCATGGTCTGGCTCCACTCAGAGGTGCATCCGAAACAACACTGAATGCACCGGTTCTTTTAATAACCGGTTAACCCGTCTCTGAGAGTTGTTCGTGCGTGGGCAGGAAAACTTCCTTCAACACAACACAGAGTCTCTCTTTGAGGTTTGAACCGTCTGCGCTGGATATCTCGGCAACCTTTCCGACCGCGGGGTGCGGTTTTTCCGGAATGTTCGAGACAATTAAAGGGCACCCGATGTGACTGCCAATCCCCAGCAGAAGCGCCGGGCGTCCCTCCAGCGGTCTTTGACAGCGGTGCACCGTCCGAAAACGGCGTACCACCCAAAGCCCTCGAGGCCTCACGACCTCTTTTCGAATCAAAGCCCTCCGACAACGTCATCGGGCTTTAACCCTGGTTTACTGCATTAAAGCGTGGAGATATCCACGCGGGCACCGATACCCATCGTCGAGCTCACGGCCACCTTCTTGAGGTAGATACCCTTCTGGCTGGCGGGCTTGAGCTTGTTGATCTGTTCGATCAGTGCCTTAAGGTTCGTCGCCAGGCGGGCGGCATCAAAGGATGCGCGGCCGATCGGGGCGTGAACGATACCGGCCTTGTCGGCGCGGAACTGAACCTGACCAGCCTTGGCGTTCTTAACGGCCTGGGCAACGTTCGGGGTCACGGTGCCGACCTTCGGGTTCGGCATCAGGCCGCGCGGGCCGAGGATCTGACCGAGCTGACCGACAACACGCATGGCGTCGGGGCTGGCGATCACAACATCAAAGTCCATCTTGCCGGCCTTGACTTCAGCGGCGAGGTCGTCGAAACCGACAATATCGGCACCGGCAGCCTTGGCTTCTTCGGCATGGGCACCCTGGGTGAACACGGCGACACGAACGGTCTTACCGGTACCTTCGGGCATAACAACAGCACCGCGGATGGTCTGGTCGGACTTACGGGTGTCAATGCCGAGCTGAACAGCCACGTCGACGGATTCGTCGAACTTGGCGTTGGCGCAGGCCTTGACGGCTTCGAGAGCCTCCAGAACCGGATAGTGCTTGGAAAGATCGTACTTGGCGGCGTTGGCTTTAACGCGCTTGGAAAGTTTGGCTGCCATCTTACAGACCCTCCACCGTGATACCCATGGAACGGGCAGAACCCGCGATCGTGCGCACGGCCGCGTCCATATCGGCGGCAGTGAGGTCAGGCTGCTTCATCTTGGCGATTTCTTCAGCCTGAGCGCGCGTGATCTTGCCGACCTTGTCCGTGTGCGGACGGGCCGAACCCTTGGTGATCTTCGCGGCCTTCTTGATCAGAACCGTAGCCGGGGGCGTCTTCATCACGAAGGTGAAGCTCTTGTCGGCGTAGGCGGTGATCACAACCGGAATCGGAAGACCTGCTTCCATCTTCTGCGTCTTGGCGTTAAAGGCCTTGCAGAATTCCATGATGTTCAGACCGCGCTGGCCGAGAGCCGGACCAACGGGGGGCGAGGGATTGGCTTTGCCTGCAGGAATCTGCAGCTTAATAAAGCCGACGATTTTCTTTGCCATTTTTGACTCCCTGGGTTCCTGCGCACGGTCAATATGAGCGTGCTCCCCAGTTAAAATAAGAAAGGGCGCCATTATGCCGAAAAATTTCAGCAAAAGCAAACCCTTACCGAAAAAAATTTAAAACTGCCGCTCAAAATACAACAGTTTGTGGTCTCAAGAAAAACGGACCACAGTGTCTGCCACCGGGTCCGCTTCTTTCAGTCCGCCCGAAAGGGCGGCTGAGATCAGACTTTCTCGACTTCGTTAAACGCGAGTTCAACGCTCGTTTCGCGGCCGAAGATCGACACGAAGCAGCGCAGACGCGACTTGTCGTACATGACTTCTTCGACGCGGCCGTTGAAGTCAGTAAAGGGACCTTCCTTGATGCGGACCGTTTCGCCCACTTCAAAAAGAACCTTCGGACGGGCTTTTTCACCGGTACCGACATTCATGCGGCCCTTGATGCCGTCGATTTCACGCTGAGAAAGCGGCACGGGATTGTTGTTGCCGAGGAATTCGATCACGCGCGGCGTGGAGTTCATCAGGTGCCAGGTGTCTTCGTTCATGACCATCTCAACGAAAACATAGCCCGGGTACATGCGGCGTTCGCTTTCATACTTGCGGCCGTTCCGGTTTTCCTGCACCTTTTCAATCGGCAGCAACACTTCGCCGAAATACTGCTTCAGATCAGAATGATCAATGCGGTCCTGAATGGCTTTGGCGACACTCTTTTCCATCGTGGAATAGACGTGCAGCGTATACCAGCGCATTTCCGGCTGCTTGTTCTGATTGGTATCTTCAGACATTTAAGCTTCCCCGCTGAGGTTAGAACGACAGACGCAACAGTCCGTCGTAAAGGCCCCACTCCACGAACTTGTCGACAACAAACAGGTAGAAGGCAACGGCCACGACAAAAGCCATCACCAGTCCCGTGGTATTCACCGTTTCACGGCGGGTCGGCCAGACAACGCGGCGCAGTTCGTCATAGGACTCACGGCAAAAACCGATGAAGCGTTTGCCCGAGGGCGAAAATGCGGCAACGCCGCAGCCGATCACCAGGCCGCCCACCAGAGCGCCGATACGGATGCCGAGCTGCTGATCGGTCAGAAACGTAAAGGCAAAAATGCCCGCCGCAACGATCAACACCGCAAGTGTCACAACGCCGATATCAAGCGCTTTGTTGGATTCGGGCTGTACGTTTGTATTACTCATGACTTTCTTTCACGCTTAAAGCGCAGACAAACAAGCCGCGGTCGGGTGATCGCGGCTTGCTTATATCATCAGATTGTGGCAGGGGCAGAAGGAATCGAACCCTCAACCTACGGTTTTGGAGACCGTCGCTCTGCCAATTGAGCTATACCCCTGTCCGTCGGGGCGACTCCCAACTGGGCCGTCCCGCGTCGAGAACTATTACTCGATGATCTTGGCAACCACGCCGGCACCGACCGTGTGACCGCCTTCACGAATAGCGAAGCGGAGACCGGCTTCCATAGCGATCGGGCAAATGAGCTGAACGGTCATCGTGATGTTGTCGC
>OATI01000848.1_pt1 | contig 18953 bp, 18 predicted proteins | sample 1494981 | NCBI WGS metagenome assembly OATI01 (sample SAMEA2579952, study PRJEB22360) | human gut metagenome
TGTGATGCACCGACGCCCAAGGCCGTCCCCTAGTACGGCGCACTAAAAAGCGAAAAAGTGGCTCCCTCTGACGAGGAAGCCACCAATACGTCAGCTAATCAGTCCTTGGCGATGGTCTTGCCGGCGGTCGGACCGGAGGCAAGGTCCTGGATCTCGGTGACTTCGAGAACCGGAATCACGGCCGGCTTCTTGGTGCCCTTTTCCTCGGCGACCTTGACCTGCTCGTTGTAGATGTCGTCGTCAACGTGCAGCACCACGTTGCCGCGGAAGCGGTAGCCCTGCTTCTTCTCGAGGTTGGCGAAAGCGATGACCAGCGGGGAACCGTTCTTGAGGTTCTCGTAGTGCTGGCCGGCGGTGCGCTCGTGGTAGGCGATGTGCGTGTCGTCCAGCACGAACAGGGACATCTTCGGGCCGAGGTCCAGTTCGCCGTCCTTGGAGACGGTGGTGATCCAGCCAAGGTTGTTCTTGATGAATTCCTTGATTTCCGGAGTAATGACTGCCATGTCGAATCCTTTCATGATTGCTACGGATAACGTATCCTTACTCTTTCCAGAGTACCGGTTTCGAACGCGACTAGCCCGGATGTTCGCTGTGAGTAACCTCACCTTCGCACAGCTTTCATCCGGTTTTTGCCTGCTTGGCGATGCCATGCCCCGGTCGCGCACCAGCCACACACCTGTCACACACCCGACACCCATCGACCGGTCGATTTTGGCCGGTAGTTCCCGTAATCTGTGAGCCGAGAGAGCCACAAGTTTTCCTAACTGTCCTGAGGTGCACCATGGGTTTGGTCGAACGTTTCAGCAAGCTGCGCAGCCGCTGGTCCCGCAACTTTCCCCCGAATCTCGCCCGACTCATGTTGCTGGGCTGCGCTGCATTATGGGGTGGCAGCTATCTGCTCGCCAAATTCGCCATGGAGGCGATTCCGCCCCAATGGCTGATGGGTCTGCGCATGATCGGCGCCTGCCTGTGCATGCTGGCCTTGTTCCATAAGCACATCGTGCCGTATCTGACGCCGAAAATCATTGTGCCGGCGCTCGTGGTGGGCCTGACCTACTGGGGCACGATGGTCACCCAGACCATCGGCCTGCAGACCATTGAACCGGGCCGCAGCGCGTTCCTGACGGCCGCCTACTGCGTACTCACCCCGTTCGCCACGTGGATTATTTCAAAAAACCGCCCGAAGGCCATCAATCTGGTCGCCGGCGTGATCTGTCTGATCGGCGTCGGCTTCGTCTCGCTGAAGCCGGGCGGTTCGCTGTCGCTGAGTGCCGGCGACTGGCTGACCATCGCCACCGCGGTCATCTTCTCGTTCAATCTGACCTGCCTTGGTGTCTACACCAAACGCTTCGACCCTATCGCCGTCACTTTTGTGCAGTTCGGCGTTGCCGGCGTATTGTTCATCATCGGCGCGTTGTTCACCGAACCCATGCCGAACGCCAGCTGGCTGGCACCCTCAGTAGTGGCCAGCGTGCTCTATCTGTTCCTCGGCGCCACGATGAGTGCCCAGATCATGCAGAACATCGGTCTGGCTCACGTGCCTGCCTCGCAGGCGTCAATCATCATGTGTACGGAAAGTCTGTTCGCTGTCACGTTCTCCGCGCTGTTCTGGGGCGAGACAATCATGTGGAGTTCACTGGTGGGCTTTGCGCTGATCTTCGTCGCCGTGCTGATGTCGGTAATCAAGCCGACCAAACAGTCGCTGCACCGGAACTGACGATTCAGTTTCGGCCATGGATGGTCATGGCCCCCCATTGCTCTGAACCGTTACTACACTAGTGAGATGCGGCATGTCGTACCGCCGTGTCGGGAGGAATCATGAATCTGCTTGAGGCCGTGGAAGCGCGCCATGCCGCGCGCGATTACACGGACGAGCCGTTGACCGGCGACCAGATCGACGCACTTGGCAACGTCATCGCCACCATCAACAGCGATGACGGGCTTGACATCCAACTCGTTCACGATGTGGACGACGCTTTCGGCGGTTGCCCGACCCATTATGGGCGATTCAAGAACGTACGTAATCTCATCGCCCTTATCGGACCGGATCACAAGGACGACAGCGCAGCGGTTCTGGACGAGAAAATCGGCCATGCCGGTCAGTTCCTGGCGCTGACCGCGGTCTCGCTGGGACTCGACACCTCTTGGGTGGTGCTGCATGAGACCAGCGAACATGATGGCGCGTGGACGCTCGGTGAAGACGAGCGCATGCCCGCCGCCATCGCGCTCGGGCACGCCAACAGACCCGGCCGCCCGCATCGTAGCAAACCAGCCGAGGAATTGGGCGTTGTGGAGAACGGCGAATATGCCGATGAGCCTGCTTGGTTCCATAACGGTATCGAGGCGGCGATGCTGGCTCCCAGTGCTTTAGGCAAGCAACCATTCCGATTCACGCTGCTGGCGGATGGCCATACGGTGAAGGCCGAGGCTCTTGAAGGCGTGCAATCGGAAATCGGACTTGGCATCGCCAAACTGCATTTCGAGTTGGGTGCCGGCAACGGCAGCTTCGCTTGGGCTGCATGACGTTCTGCTGAACGTCGTTTTCGCTCCAAGCGAACCAATTACGGTTGTTCTTTGCGCTACTTTGCGCCACTTTGCGCTGATTCCCACTGCTCATCGGCACCATATTTTTGAGTCATTCCACATTCCGCTGGCTAGGTTTTGAAGGTCTCGTGTAGGCATCCTCTCGGTATCACCGAGCCTTAAGCAACCTTCCAGCCCGACACTTTACGGTCGTGTCTTGTGAAGAAGTTTTTCGAAGGTCTTTCCCTCTCATCCATCGTGGCGGGCACCCTTGCCGCCGTCACCTCATTCTTACTGGCATCGAAAATCGGTATCGCCGGCTCGGTAATCGGCGCGGCAGCCAGCTACATCGTCTCCGCGGTGGCCACCAAAATCTATCAAAACATACTCACCGCCTCCGGTGAGAAACTACAGTCGGCCTCGTCTTCCGGCAATGACGATGACACTACGGATAATAAGTCCGATAAGGCAGCCGAATCCGAGTCCGATACGACGATGACCGGCATGGTCAATACCGTTTCCACCGCGCGCAAGCCGCGCGAAGTCGTGTCCAATCGAGCGAACGGACGAACCTATTCGGTCAATGAACTGCGCAAGGCCCGCTCCCATAATTCGAAGCGCACCGCCATTATCGTCACGCTGGTATCCGGCCTGCTCGCCGTGGCAGTAACCGCCGGCATCGTCATGCTGGTCACGCAGGGCCGTGGCACGGACCATATCATCACTCCGTCCACCACGCCCACGCAAACCGACACCAAAACGCAGACCGACACGTCCAATCAGAATAACGGACTGCCGCAGCCGGGCATTACCGACGGTTCGAATGATTCCAACACCAAGGACTCCACATCCGGCTCGTCCAACGACGGCACCGATTCAAGCACGTCCGGCTCAACCGGCACCGACTCCTCAACCGATTCCAACACCGATGGATCCACCGATGGTTCGACCGGCACCGATTCCTCCACTAATTCGGGCACGACTGGCGGTTCCACCGGTTCCGGCACCACCGGAGGCACCACCGGCACCGGCAACGGTTCAACCGGATCGGGTTCAGGATCAGCCAATGGCTCCGGTTCCTCTTCCAGCTCCACGGGCGGATCATCCAGTTCAAACTCCGGTAATAGCGGTTCGAGCGGCTCCTCAACCGGTAGCGGCAGCGAAACCGGCATCAAGTTCATTGGCTGACAATCACCGACTCGATAGCAGCGATAGCGGCAATGCCAGTCAATGACGTGGGGCAATGAGAACATGGAACGTATGACTACCATCATTATGAATACCTCTGATGATAATCGCATGTGGTCGTTTTTGGCTTTATTCCAAGGTTTTCCGTTCTTGGGAAATCTGCCGATCAGCCTCGTTTTCCACGAGGCACCTAAAGGCACCCGAAAATAATCCGGAAACATCCCACCGTCCCGTCGAAGCCCAACATCCCGCATCGACTAAGGCCGCCCGAACACCGCATTCCGGGCACCACACCCATGCCAATGCGTTGCGTTACCTATCATGGACATGATGGACTGAAACGGTAGATAGAGGTAACAAATAGTATGGATGCCTTATATCCTGTAATCGGCGGCAGACGTTTAATATGCCATTCGGAGGTTGACACGCTACACGAGCCGTATGCCCTCATACTCGACACAAATGTCATTAAGGATATCGGCTCTTTTTATTTTGGTCATAGACAAATTAGTCCAAAACTACGGCAACTCCTAAGCTATATACGTAGCCAATGTAGAGCGACACGAATGTCTCTTGGCGCGGCAGGAGTTTGCTATCGACTTGGACTGACAGAACTATCGCTAAAGCGGAATAACGGCGTTAACTACAGTCAATTCCGTAATTATGGAAGTGCAGTCTGTAAGCTTATAACTTGTGGAGAAGACGAATTCGCATGGATTTGTGATACCACTCCAAGCTATGCATATTCATATGACTCCAATATCGATGAAACAGTCGATAGTTGTGTCTCCCTTGAGTCTGGCTATCTTCCCATATTCTACGGAAGCATCCTATATCTGCTCGCAATACAGCTGGAAAAGACGTCTCATCAAAAGACTATCGATGAATCTATCAACCAATTTGAGCGATTCTATAAATGGGCTCATGATGATCTGGGATTTATTACCGCATTACCGACGCTTCTTGCCTTATATCAGCTTTTGGGGAAGGACGGAAACTCTAAAGAGACAAGATACAGGGGTAATGCGAGGCATTTGACTAAATTTGACCCCAACAAAATTACTAAGCCAAGTGAATTAGCCAATTGCGCATGGAATGCTGCATGGGACATACTTTTTCTTATGCGTCTAAGCGATTATAATACCGGGGAAGTATTGAGACGGGAAGGGAAAGATCCTCATTCCATTCCAACGGTGCTTATTTCTAAAGATTATGATCCTGCATGGCTGTCTTTTTCAACCAATCCGCTTGGCGAATTATATACTGCAGACGGTTCAACCACATTGCCGTATTTTGAATCAAGCAGTGATTTCTTTGATCCATTTCATGTCATGAGCAAAGATCAGCGAGCAGCGTTTTGGAAACGTCTAAATGCAGTCAAAACCTCTTGTTCAAGGAAGACTGAAGACCCGATTGAACGAACTAATCACTCCATAATCGCTGTGCATGAATTAGAGAACCATTTGGGCATTGATCCTACTCGTTTCCCGTCTTTAGAGAACAGGTATCAAATTACTCATTTATAATCAGTATCCAAATTCTTCTGGGTTTTTGAAGGGTAGTGCCCGAAAGGTTGTGCACCACCTCACGAAGAACCTCATGTACAAACTGCTCATCGAAGACAAGCTCAGCGTCAGGACAATCCGAAAAAGTCTTGGCGCTGAATTGCATTCCATGAAGCAAATCTCAGCCCCCTAGATAAGACCGAGTTCCTTAAGTTGTCGGATTTGTTCCGCCTGTTCAGCCGTGGGCCGCGGTCTGACCAATATATTGGACTGATCACCGTTGCGGTTTAACCCCCACGCTTCAAACTCACTAAGAATCAAGTCCGTCACACGCACGTCACGCGTGTCGATGTCTTCGAGGTTCCAATCGGAATGCTCGGCTCCCAACCGGCGTGTCACCGCAATGCCGCTCTGCTTGTAGAGCTTGCTTTTCCTGGAGAAATAGCTGTTGCTGGCTCGGATGTTCAGATTCTTCTCGAAGGGGACCTTGTTGCCTAGATGTTCCAGTTTCGCCTTCACCTCGTCGTTCGACAAGGACGGGAACTTCATGTCATCCCATTTCTGGGGGAAGATATGCTCGATTTCCCAATGTTCCGGAAGAAGTCCACGCTGCTCCGGGTCATGGTATGCGATGACTTTCAAAAGCATGCGTACCAGCCGGTAGTGGGGTTCGCGCAGCTTGGATGCCAGTTCCTCGGTGTCCACGTCCTTGAAGTCGAATCTCGGCTCCTTGGACTTGAGAATCTCCGCGTCGAGGTTGAGAACCTGCTGCTTGACGCTGTTGACGGACGGGCTGATGGCGAACCGCGAGACGAGCGCGGCCGTCAGGTGGCGCAGGAACGCCAGGAATCTTACGGCGAAATCACCCTCGTCGTGGTGCTTCAGATAGTAGATGACGGTTGGATATTTCCAGAACTCGTTCGGGTAATCCATGAGGATATCCAGCGCCTGGCGGATGGCCTCGTCGTCCGACCACGGCTCACCCTCGATGCTTTCATGGTTGACGGCGACCTTCCACACATTCAGTATCCGCCCCAGGTCCTCCAGCACCCGACCGGAACGAAGACGCTGGAACTCCTTTTCGGAGAACCATTTGCGCAGGCCCGGAGTTGTGGTCTTGCGGTCGTTTTCCTCCGCGCGCAGGACAAACATGTACTGGTAGAACAGCGCCTGCATGCTCTGCCCCGCGTGCTCCGCATGAGCGGACAGATCCTGCCAGGCCTGGACGAACTCCTCGCGGCCGTCGCCCGCGTACTTGTACATCTTCGCCTTGAAGATGTCCGCGTCGGACAAACTCAATCCACGGTCGTTCAATGTGTTGAAGATCATGAGTGCCGTATCCTGCGAGTCTGCTTTGATCGGCAGAACAATCACATTGTCCAGTAATCTGGCGATGAGCAGATGGAAGTTGAGCGATTCCTCCGCCGCGTAGTCGTTGATGCGCTTCTCCAGAAGACGGTAATTCAAGGAATACGGATCCTTGGCATTCGGGTCGGTCTCGCCCGTCTCCAGAATCATCTTCAACGTGGCGTTCGCATCATCATCGATGGCCCTCGATTCGATGAGCGTGGAGCTGCGGTCTGCCTCTCCCGTGATCTGATCGGTACGCCACAACGTCGGCGCTATGCGGTTCATTAGATTGGTGCGGGCTTTTTGGTCCGACATGCCCTCAAGCTTCTTGTACAGCGCCCGTAGAAGCAGGAAAAGCGTCGTCAAACGCTGCTGTCCGTCGATGACCTCCTGCTCCTTACCGTTGCGGTATGTAACCACGCAGCCGAGGAAATACTCGGAATCCAAATCAGCTTTCACATACTCAGTTAGATCGTCGAACAAGGTGTTGATCTGATCCGCTCCCCACGCATAGGGTCGCTGATACTCCGGAATCAGGAAACGACTTTTCGATCCCGAACCAAGCAGGTCGGCAACGCTCTTCTTTGATACGTCGATGCTGGTCTCGTCCGTCACGACTCGCTCCTTAGCTCTGATCGCTTTATGAAGCCAAGGATAATCCCGGCACGAGAAAACAACCGGGAAGCTATATCATTTTCTCCCAGCCTGTTTCTCGGTAAGATGCCTGTTTCGCGGGAATCGGTATAAAATGATTTGCTATGCAGATTCTGTTTCTTGACGAGAGCGGTACCGCACCGGCGCGCAATGCCGTTGAGCGCAATCCGTATTTCGTCCTCGGTGGCTTGATTGTGCCTGAAGCGCAGTGGAAGTCCCTCCAAGGGGACCTCAGGAGACTCAAGGCTGAGTATCACGTTGACGGAGAAGTCAAATGGCGGTACTTCATCCCTCATCCACTAAGTCACAAGGTGACGCCGCTTTCGCATCTGGACATTCCGCAGCTTGACAAGCTGCGCATGAGATTGTTCAACGTAATCGCCAGTTACAAGAGCTTCCGTGTTCTTGCCGCCGTAGTGGATACGAAAAGTTATTACGAAATGCACCCCGACCGAGATGCAGAGGACATGTATCACGACGCGTTCGAAGCGGTCTGTGCTCGTTTCCAGTACTATCTGCAGGACATGCAGCGTGCCACGACCGGCTCACCCTTCTATGGAATGGTGGTGATTGACGAGCGCAACAACCAGCAGAACAAGCAACTTGACAACTTCCACTTCGATTTACTCAACAACCACGACAGCAGACGCGCTGACTACAACAACCTGGTGGAGGGCCTGTTCATCGCAGCTTCGCACCACAGCGTCGGCGTGCAATTCGCAGATCTGGTCGCTGGAGCCGTCTACCGCAAGGTGTCCAAAGGCGATTCGAGTTTCTACAATGTGATACGAGGCAATATCCGGTGCCGCCCGAACGGAGACGTGAACGGGTATGGAATAGTGTCGGTGCCTTACGGTGCATTGCACGTCTAAATATGACAGACGCCGTGTCGAGGATTTCTCCTCAAACCTGCGAAGTGGCGCAGTCACGGCGTAATTACAATATAGCACACGATGGGCCTTCGCTGCACTTATTATTCTATTTGCTATATTATGTGCGCTTTTGTTCGATGGGTGTGAGCTCGAGCCAAAGCCCAAGTGCGGGCTGGAATAAACCGTCTTCCGTTATCAGCAAGAAATGTCTTGGTTGTCGCGAATGATCGCCATGAGCCAGTCTCACACACACCGATAGATTAACCCGCGTCGCAACCTGACTTGAATATAATCCGTTAACGATGATCGCCGCAGTAAGCCAATCACAGTCGGTTCAACAAAGACAATCCAAAAATCAGAAAAGCCATTTTCCAACGATATTGGCTCCAGTCAAACCACTGATTCCAGCCAGGAAGCACCCCGACAGAGGAGTGCAGAAGTTTTCTTGGAGACTGAATGAAAGGATTATCGTATGTCCAAGTCCCGGAAAACGGCGGCGTGCGGTGAAACTGCATTCCACTAAACCGATGGCAACGGCCCAAGTGGTCGAGCGCCTGGGATATCCGACCAAGCAGTGCCCTGGAACGCTGGTTAGCATCGGACCCCCGGCATGCTGGCCATATGGCGAAACCCGTCATCCCACTGGAGACGAGAACGAAGGCGATCGAGCTGATATTGGGCAACATGCAACAAAAGCATACTGCTAATCAGCTCGGCATGAGCGCCAACGCGATCCACAACTGAGCCAAGGCGTATCGGGAGGGGACGGTATTGCAGCCCCTTATCCTAATGAAAACGCAACACGTGATTCCCCTCCAACGAGAACGAGCCCTGTCTGTCTTGCATCGAATAAATCTGCATGTCGGGGCTGGCGACGTTTTGTTTAACTCATCATCGATTCTGTCACCACCAACCACGGCACAAGACCTAACTCGTATCACCTGTCCATGATACCCACACCGGTACAACAGCGAGGTCCATGTATTATGCCCGGTCTCAAGCCCATGAGACACTTGGGACCATGACTACCATCATCATGCGCACCTCCGATGATAATCGTGGTCAGCTGTTTTTGGCTTTGTTCCAAGGCTTTCAATTTTTGGGAAACCTGCCGATTACCCTCGTCTTCCACGAGGCACCTACAGGCACCCAAGCATAATCTCGACTGATTCCCACCCCGACGGTCAGCCATAACTGGACATACCGTCAAAACCAAAACAGTCACCTATACGAAGGCCAAGGACACACAGACTAATCGACATCAAAAGAGCGAACAGGCAAGTTCAGCTCATTCTCTAGATTGTTAATCGCCCTGCTCATTTTGCCTATCAAATCACCATTACGAATATGCTCAGGAAAACTGAGCTTATCACGCCGAAGTTCCTCCTCGAGACATTTTTCCGCTTCCTGATTACGCATTGTAACTGTTGAACAAATTAGGGGGTAACTGATTTCCTTCTGGGCGGAGGGACTGAAAGCAACAGAGAAATCTGTAATGGAATCCAGCCATACTTGGTCTTTTGCCGTCACTAAAACTGCGTTCGCTCCAACATAATTGCTCTGATGCTCGAGTCTAGCTGGAGGGACTAACATACCAAGTCGATATCCATCAAGAGCCTGAATAAACCATGCATCCCATGCGGCATTCCATGCTTTTTGTCCTAGACTTTTCCTCTTATGATCGACTTTAAGAAGTGAGCGTGCTTTCCCCTTGCTTGCTTCATCTCCTAGGAGAAGAGCAGCCGCTATCACTCTTGCGTATGCAGAAACACATCCAAGCTCCTCACGGACCCATTCGCAATGCTCCTGAAACTTTTCGACACCATTATGTCTATTGGCTCCTTGCACCAGTTTAAGCAAATGAAGTAAAGCGCCATATGCAGGCATAATGAACGAACGAGGATCTCCATCGTCCATCCCCAACATTGATGGCGAAGGAATTGGAACTTTTCCTCTCTCCCACTGTTTATCCCGCTTAACAGGGGGATGTCTGCTATCGAAAGCCTTATCAATCTTCTCCTGATTCCAATTCACAACTGTTTGTACCGCACGGTAGATACGCCGACAACGTAAACAGTCGAACCCCTCTTGCCGAAAACAAGTCTCTGCTAAAGCAAAACCAAATACAACGTCTGGACGCACTTGCTTATTGGGCGACATAGTTACAAGAAGCTGATGGAGCCCCGACGCCGAATTCGGATTCAGCCCATCAAAATAAAAATTCCTAATATCAATCAAAACCAATGAGTCTAATAGAAACACATCAGCCTCACAGAGATCAAAATCCCCGTTGGTAATAAGCCTGTATTTACCTATATCACGTAATTTGTTTCATTAAACTTATCATATTCATTCGCCCGAATACTATGGGGCTGGCGATAATGACATCAGCTACGTTGCACTTGGCATGATTGATAGCAAAGAGCTATATGAAGAGGCCGCGAAGCTAGGCATCAACCGCCGAGTCGCAGTCAACCCAAACAATTTCCTAAAAGGGGAAAGTCAATGAAGGACACGGAGAACAGGCCACCATCGAGAAAACGCAGGAAATGGGGATCGGTGATCGTCCGCAGGGACACGGACGGCAACCCGACCAGTTTCCAGGCGCGATACGTCAACCCGCTCAATCCGCCCAAGAAGGTCGGCCGGAACTTCGGTCTGGAATACGAGACGGAGGCCTATAAGTGGCTCGACGAGGAGCACTACCTCGTCACGCTCCACAACAAAGGCATCCGCCAATGGGTTCACCCATCGCAGCGAGGCGCGGGCACAATGCCCACATTCAGGGAATACTCCAAAGACTATTTCGACGGATACCGCAAACCGGACGGCAGCAAGCTATCCGGCCGGTCCAACCGGTGCAACGAGATCGTGCTACGCCGGCTCAACGAGGCGTTCGGCGACACACCGCTCGACCGCATCACCCGCCAGATGGTCGACGAATGGTACGTGAACGCCAGGGACGAGCTGACGGCATGGACGTTCGAGCAGGCGGCGCGAACGCTCAAACGGGTCATGCTCGCCGCCGCGACCGAGCAGGCGGACGGCACCCCGCCGCTCATCCCCGCGAGCCCGTGCCGGTACCGCGTCATCAAACCGCAATCCAAACGACGTGACCAGCCGCCGGTCACCGCCGACGAGATCAACAGGCTGGCCACGCTCTTCCCCGACTACCAACGGCTCGCGCTCTGGCTCTCCCTCCTGGTAGGCGGACTGCGCATCGGCGAGGTATGCGCACTGCAACTCAGGGACATCGACCTGGAGAACCTGCAACTCCACGTCCGACACTCCGTCAACCGCGGCCCCGACGACAGGGGCAAATACCGGTTGTGCGAGCCCAAGACCAAAAGCAGCAAAAGGGTCGTACCCATCCCGAAACCGCTCGCCCCACTCATCGAGGACCATATCAGCCGGTTCTGCAAGGACCGCAAACCCGACACCATGCTGTTCCACTCGACCATGCTGGACGACTGGCTGCTCCCGCCCACGACCATCGAACAAACATTCCGCATGGCCCGTGAAAAGATCGGACGACCCGACATCACCTTCCACTCGTTGCGCGTCACGCACGCCACCATGCTCGTCCTCGAGGGCGGGACCATGCGCGAGACGATGGACGACCTCGGACACACCAGCCTCACCGTCGCGGTGGACAGCTACCAGCGCATAGTCAGGGAACACCACCGCGACACCGTGGAACTCCTCGCTTACCGGTACATGCCCTCGAACTATCCGACTGTGATCCGCACGGTCATCGATCAGAAGGAACGCCAGATCGACAAGCTCCGCAGCGAGGTGGACAGACTCAGGAAGATCCTACAAGAAAAGAACTGACGACACATACCAAGAAACCGGAACCGGTAAATACCGGGACACCGGTTTACCGAGATACCGAAAAAACGAAATATTGAAAAAACAAAACCGGTGAAGAACGGCATCAAACGGAACAAGCCCGCACGTCTAAGCGTTGCGGCATCCGCCGCCGCAACACTTAGATACGTGAGGCAACCCACGGCTGGCCGCGAGCCAATGCCCTCACCCGACCGGATACCGGAAACGGTGAATACCGAAAAAACGAAATACCGGAATACTGAAAGAACAAAATACCGAAAACCAGATACCAAGGCAATGGATCCCGGCCCGACGCATCCGAAAGTCATCTTGCCCTGTGCCCGCGTTCCGGCTTTCCTTGCCCTGGGGAGACGACGGTGCGTTGGTAGGAGTAATGCTCGTACACGTGACGGCGCTGCTCGAGAGACATGTCGTATGCCGTGTTCGCCGGTTGCGCATATTCACCAAGATGGGCCAGATCATTCGACATGGTTAACGGTTCTGACAACGGCTTGACGATTCTTCTGAACATATCCTCGAGAGGACGCAGATCGTTTCGCTGCATCCCCGCGATCGAGGCTTGATCGTTCGTCCTTTTGTCGATGAGTCCCCAATCAAAATGCCAGCCGGCCTCGCGCGCGATGATCTCCCAGAAAATGCGTTGCGTCCGTCCGTTGCCCTCACGGAACGGGTGAAGGATGTTGAAGTTGTTGTAGCTGACGCTCAGACGCTTTACGAATTCGTCATGGCCGAGACCCTTGAGAAGATCGTCGGCGCGAAGCACCTCCTCGGAGTAGCGAACCCCCATGCTGAACAGCTCCAATGGCTGGAAGGGAAGTCCCTCGCCCTTGCCCATGTCGATGGTTCGTATCTCCCCCGCCCAGTCGTACACGTCCTGAAAGAGGAACCGGTGTATGCGGCGAAGCTGTTCCAGCGTCCCCTCCGCAGGAGGGAGATCCTCTCTCAGAATGGCGGCACGGGCGGAGCAGAGATCGTTCTCCGCAGCCGCCAACGCATCCTCGTCCGTGGCGCCCACAAAGTTCCGCAGCACGTTCGTTCCTGGAATCAGGTAGGGATCGAAGACACGCTCCATCGTCACTCCAATCCGTAACGGCGACGGGTGCGGGAAAGAAGCTCGGCGCTGCCGATGCTCCCCCGCGCATATTCTCCGGCATCGCGTATGAAGGCCCTCGTCACGTCACCGCCTTCCAGCCGCACGGACTGCACCGACAGTCCGACGTTCTCCGTGCGGCGGCGCATCTCGGATTCAGATATCGTTCCGAACATTGCACCTCCTTTTCTCTTTAGATTCTAGCAAAACCGACGGCCCTTAGACGGAGCCGCGCCTGATTCCGCTCCTAAAGTCCTTCATTCCAGTCGCAATCCTTTCGCCAGATGCCACGCATGACACGTCAGGCACGCCACCGCACCGTCATCGCCCAGAAGGAGCATCAGATCGGCAAGCTCCGGGACGAGGTGGAAAGGCTCAGGAAGATCCTGCTGGAGCGGGATACCGGAACCGGTGAAAACCGGGAAACCGTTTTACCTAAAAACCGAAATACCGAAAGAACTACATACCGAAAAACCGGGATATGGAAACACTGGAAAACCGAGACAAGGAGAAACCGATGAACGAGAAGACCCGCGAACCGATGGTGATCGCGCTTTGAGACTGCTTATATCGTTTTGGACGGAATGAGCGTCAATCAGAAAGTTATGTATGATGGTTTCGCTTATTTATCTCGGTAAGGAGAATCCCATCTCATACAAGACAGTATTCGGCATGGACGGTTTCGATAGACATGACACCGATGGAGGAAACCAAACCGCGGATTCAGCCAGCGATATAAAGGTGTATCCTGAGTCCGCTTCGGGATGTTTGATTAACGACTTGGGCAAGTTGCTGAATATGAATCCGGATTTCTATAGACGACGGATCCGCCGCATTAGGACGGCCGCGATTGCCGTCGGGCTGAGTGCCATTTGCCTGATTGCCATTTTCTTGATTCCAGATGATTCGAATCCGGTTTTCCAGAATTTCTTCAGCGCACTGTTTGGTTTCTTCCTCGGGTTGGCCTCTTCTGTATATGAGAAATTCCGCAAATGGGCCGACCGAGTTAATCAGACCATGAAAGACGCTGAAGGACGTATGCCGATATGGGAAGCCATATATAAGAATTCCATATTCTACGATGAATGTTTTATAACGCTTCCGGCAGCACGCGTATCCCCAACCTGGGCACAAAGAGCATGGATTAAAATCAGATTCCCCTCATTGTCGCGCAAGTGGCATAAGTATTTTCGCAACGGAATGGCTGAACCAGGTTTGAAACCATTACCATTTCCGCTTATCTATGACTCTTCGCAGAGTGAGCAAAAGAAGTTCTCGATAAGATGGCGCCATTGGTTCAATAAGAGGGAATGCAGAAAGCAGCTTCATTACCTGGAGTCGCTGAGCCGATGCATCTTCATACTCGAACCGTATCAGGCGACTCTTGATTATCTACTGGCCTATTCGCCCAAGATAATCGGGAAGGAAATTCGTAAGGATAAAATCCTGAAGGGATACATTCCAGTTAATGACGAAGTCTACGTTTACCAAAAAAAAATGTAGACAAATAAGCAATACCGGAATACGGAAATACTGAAATCAGTAAATACCAAAAAACAATATACCGCAATCGGATCCACGTGAATCCAGGACGCTTTTTCAGGAACGCGGTCAAGAACACGGTACGGCACCTGACGGTGGTAGGCGACCACCTTGTTCTTTCCCATCCATTCCAAAGTCGGCATGACCTGTTCTCCTCGCTACTTCATGGAATTGGTATACTCAGAGTATATCGGCCTAATGGCTCATATGACGCGCGGGCGAAAGTATTCTGACCGACGCGCAGTGGGATTCAATCGTTAGGGATTTCCTACAGCGAATGGCATGACCGACGCGGACGATGAGAGCGTGACCTAGGTGGCGATCCGTTACAGCCTGTCCCAGAACGGCAATGGATAAGGGGCTGGAGTCGACAATCACCTTCAATGTCAAAATGCTATTGACGGCTTATGGTTATTCGCAGTCCAGCTTGGCCGAAGCGATGGGAATTGGCCGTTCGGCCATGTCCCTAAAGATGTCGGGGAAAACAGGCTGGTCTGTATACGACCTGGTTAATTGAAAGTAAGCACGGAACAACTTCTTGATGATTCTCTGGTGAGGAGAATGGGCGTTTCGGACGATGCGGAGGCGGATATGGAAAAGTCCGCCGTTTCCGGCGGACTTTCCGATGATGGTACCCCCGTCGGAGCGCGCCTCCGCGGAGGCACTCGAGAACATCCACCCGTTCGCCGACAACAACGGGCGTACCGGACGCCAGATCCTCAACATGATGCTCATGCAGGCGGGGTACGAGCCCATCGCCATCAGGCATGATGCCGGCAGCACCTACGCCGGACGGCTCGAGCAGTGGCAGGCGTACGGCAATCCGGTTCCCCTGGCGTGCATGGTCGCGGACTGCGTGGTCCGGGAACAGTGCCGGATCGGGAAGATCGTGTCCGATATCCGCCGCGGGCATCCCATCGCCGGACACGCCAGAGGTATACGTGAATAGTGTGTTTACACACTGTTCGAGAATAATACCCTGACATGTCAACTAACGCAACGTTTACTGGGATGACGGACAAGAAGGTTGGTTCCTATCAGCTCATAATGACGTTGCCGACTGCTTGATGGTGGTTGTGGCGCTTGTTTGTTCGATTCCGCCGGTGCTGGGTCGTTTTCGTCTGGCTGAACGGCGGCCAATCTGGGAGTTCGTTCTGGTAGACCTCGTCGGGCCATAATCTCCCAGATTCTGCGGGAGTTTACGCTGACTTCGGGAATTCGCCGCTGAACTCCCGTGCCGGACGCGGGAGTTTACGAGAATCCGGTACTCTCATGCATAATCTCTCAACAAAAACGTTGGAATTCCGCGATTCTCAAAAATCGACCTTGAAGCCGTTCCCGGGAGAACTTCGCCGGATTCATGTTTCGCGCTAAACTCCCGCGCGCATCCGGAAGTTTTCATAGAATCGGTCGCGCAAACGGACATCCGGATTTCTCAATTTCTCCCGGGATCAGCCTCTTCCACCGAGTTTTCCAGACCACAATCTGAAAACTCGTGATTTGAGCCTGCTGAATCGAGTTTTTGAGTTCTTCCCAAACTGACTGCCGCAAACTGACCGCACTCATCGTCCTGTCAGCGCAGCCGGTTTGCGGAATGGAAGACGTGTGCGGAGAGCAGCGCGCAGCGGTGCATAGTCCCCATGGTTGGCGGCCGTCCGCGGCTACTCCAGCGGTGTGCGATCCCACTGGTCGGCGCGTGGAATGGTGCGCAGGCTGCGCGAACTGACGATTAGCAGCATACTGACGAGCATCACCGCCCAGAACACCAGCATAGTCCCGCTGAATCCGAAAGCGGGCAGCAGACTTCCGGCCGTCGCTGAGCAGAACGCGGACAGTGCCTGGGCCGGTACGGTAAGCGTCACGGTGATACGCCCCTGCATCGTGTCGGGCGTCTTACCGAAAATGAACCCGAGCTGCAACGCGTTGATGATCGGGAACGGCAGGCACATCACGGCGTTGGCGATAAGCAGCACCCAGTAGTTGTCGGTCAGCAGCATCGGCAGCGAAGCGATGCAGATGAACACGAATCCGCAGCATGTCACCGGCCCGACCGGTGCGGTATCGCTGATCCGTCCGGCGATGAACGCACCCGCCAGCATCGCGAGGAATACGCCCGTATTCACGAATCCGATGAGCGTCGCGTTCACGCCGGTGCGCATCAGATGCAGCTGAATCGCATACTGGAAGCCATTGACCCCGAAATTCGCCAGCGCGGACGACACCATCGTCAACACCAGCATCCTGCGGTGCAGCGACCACGACCATCCTTCGGCGAAATCACGGAAAAATGACGCGCCGCCCGCTTTCCCACCGTCATCGTCGCTATCGCCGTTGCCGCTATCGCTGCCGTTCCGCGGATTTCCGCCGACTCGGATACGTGTCGCAGCCACGCCTGCCAGCAGGTACATGACCGCAGCCGACAGGAACGGCAACCACGGGGCGATGCCGTACAGCAGGCCGCCGACTGGGCTGCCGGCCATGTTGATGGTCGCGTCACGGCCTTCGTTGAGACTGCGCGCTTTCGGATATGAGCGAATATCGACGATGGATTTGAGCATCGCATCCGAGGCGGGGCCGAGAAACCCGTTGACCGCAGACTCGAACACCGCGATGGCAAGCAGCACGGGGAAGACCAGCTTGCCGGCCATGAGCAGCGCAGCGACTGACCCCCAACAGATGACGCCCGCTGTCGCGTTCACGATGATCAGTGTCTTGCGATCGTGACGGTCGGCGAATGTCCCGCCGAACACGGCGGCCAACATGGCCGGGGGGGGGGGAAGTGCCCCGCCGAACGGGGCGGCCGCCTGCTGTGCGATCGCGGCCAGCGAGCCCAACCAACCCGCTGCTGTGGTCGATCCGGTGAGCTTGTATCCGATCAGAGAGACCGCCAGATACCGCAGGGCCACGCCGATGGCCGTCGCGCTGTCCGCCGTGAACCATGGCACGTAACCTGGGATATCCCACAACCTGCTTTCGCGCACAGGAGCAGAAACGAGCTTTAACGAATTACTCATCTAATAATTTCTCCATACCCTACCAGTACTGGAATCCTACAGAAGATTAGGCGGCACTGGTTCTTTACAAACTTGCTCAGTATGCCAAGCATAATCATATATATATATATATATATCGAAGTAACCCTTTTCTCCATAATGAGCAGGACAGCAATGACATCGATAATCTTCAACCTGTTCCGCTACCAACGATCCCAATGTTGAACATAATCGATAGCTAAGCTTACCGGACTCATGGTGCAGCAATAGCTTGCCTTTGATTGCCAAGTGTGAAGAAATATAGTCATATTTATTGTTCGGATAATAGAATTCAGGCAAACTTACCGAATTACCAAAATAGCCTGGATTAACAATGAACGCTATATCTTTCTTATCACATGAGTAGTTAATCATCCTTGCGACTTCGGTGGTGCTTGGAACGTCTGCCGCTTGAATTACTAAGTTGATTTTCTCTCGGTCAATTAATTCATCAAGTTCACTATGACAAGTTATCATTTTATCAATGCTATCTATAGAAAGACATCTTGACGCCCTGGATTTCAGCACATCAACCTTTTTCTTCCCAATGTCTGTTCGCACGTAATCCTGACGGTAAATGTTGTCTACAGTGACAACATCATGATCGACCAAAGTAATATGTTCCAAAGCAAGCATTGAAATGTGCCGATAAATATGACTTCCAATAGACCCGCATCCGAGCAGCAGGCATATAATTTGTCGCGGCTCAGCGTGTTCGACACGCAATACGTCCAAACTGACAAGTTTGTCAATAGCCGCTCGAAGAGAAGAACGCGTAACAGCTGGGAATCTAATCTCAATCGACTGAATATCTGCTGGAGATTCCAAGAACTGTAACAGATCAAACGTCATTTGTCGATACGGTAAACGGCAAATTGTCCCCCGCTGCCCGAGCACAATTAACAGATAGGGGGCTGGTGCCGTTTTGTTGGACTCGTCGTTGATTCCATCACCACCGATCATGCCACAAGACCGAGCTCGCGTCGACGGTCCATGATGCTCATGCCGAACTCCGTTTTGATCCTCCTGTCCCGGTACCGGACCATGTAGTCGTTGAGCATGTTGATGAACCCGTCCATCGAGACGCCCGCGAAGCTCCGTTCATGGAAGAACTCCTGCCTGGGACGGCCGAAGAACCTCTCCGCGGCCGCGTTGTCCGGAGAACAGCCTTTCGCGCTCATCGAACGCGTCAGACCATGCTCCTTGCAGATGCGGATCCATTCGGGCCACCGGTAGTGGCAGCCGCGGTCCGAGTTAAACCGATGTCGGTTTAATTCCGATTAAGCCGGTTTTGTTGTTAAGCCGGGGAACGGTTCGGGGTCTTGGTGGCTGGCCGTGTCCCATG
>OATI01000850.1_pt1 | contig 18942 bp, 16 predicted proteins | sample 1494981 | NCBI WGS metagenome assembly OATI01 (sample SAMEA2579952, study PRJEB22360) | human gut metagenome
GCCGACCTTCATACCCTTCAGATCGCGCTTGGCGCCTTCGCGGGCGGCGGCGACCATCGGGCGCGGGCCTTCGGGGATGGAGGTGGAGTCACGCTTGTCGTGGCCACCGATGATCTCCTGCAGCAGTGCGGAGTCGAGCACGGTGCGGGAGACCGGGCCGATCTGGTCAAGGGAGGAGGCCATGGCGATGGCGCCGTAGCGGGAAACGCCGCCATACGTGGGCTTGACGCCCACGGTGCCGGTCAGGGCGCCGGGCTGGCGAATCGATCCACCGGTGTCGGTGCCGAGGGCGAGCGGGGCTTCGAATGCGGCGACCGCGGAGGCGGAGCCACCACCGGAACCGCCGGGCACGCGCTCGGTATCCCACGGGTTGTGGGTGGTTTGGTAGGCGGAGTGCTCGGTGGAGGAGCCTTGGGCGAATTCGTCGAGGTTGGTCTTGCCGAGAATCGGCATGCCGGCGGCCTTGAGCTTTTCGATGACGGTGGCGTCGTACGGCGGCACCCAGCCCTCGAGGATCTTGGAGGCGGCGGTGGTTTCGATGCCCTTGGTGACGATCATGTCCTTGATGGCGATCGGCACACCAGCCAGCTCAGGCAGGGAGGCCTTGTCTTCGGCGGACTTGGCGTCGAAGGCGTCGGCCTGCTCGAGAGCCACATCGCCGGAAACCTTCAGGAAGGCCTTGATAGACGGCTCAGCGGCTTCGATCACCTTGAGGTGGGCTTCGACGAGCTCGCGAGAGGTGACGTCGCCCTTCTTGATGGCAGCGGCCTGCTCGGCAGCAGACAGTTTGACAAGAGTTGCGGTTTCGTTGCTCATCGGTTACTCCTCGCTTCCCAGGATTCGCGGTGCCACGAACATGCCGGCCTCGGTCTTCGGGCCACCGGCGATCGCCTCCTGCTGCGTGAGCGGGGTTTCGGCGACGTCCGGGCGCAGGTAGGCTTCCAGCGGAACCGGGTTGGCGGTCGGCGGCACATCGTCGGAGGCGACTTCCTGGACCTTGTTGATGGAGTCTGCGATGACGTTCAGTTCGCCCTGCAGACGGGTGATTTCCTCATCGGTGAGCGCGATTCGGGCCAGATCGCCCAAATGCACGATTTCTTCGCGTGAAAATGTTGGCATGGCCATAACTATATGAGCCGTATGTGACACGCAGTTGTCGGAAAGCCTCGTTTTCCCGCCCATTGGAACAATGCGCCAGCCCTTCACGGGTTCCACCACCAATTCGAGAGCTCCCAACGGGGCAAACCTACCAGCCAACCGCACAACCACCCCACTCATCACCCCTCAGCGGGGCAAAACCACGAGTAACTAATGGAAACGACTCACTCACAACTCTTCAACGAAGCAAAATCGCGAATAACCAACGAAAGCACCTCCCTCATCATCCCAAGCGAAGCAAAACCACCAACAGATCACGACACCGCACCACTCATCACCTCGCAGCGGGGCAAAACCACGAGTAACCAATGAAGACACCTCGCCCAGCATCCCAAGCGGGGCAAAACCACGACAAAGCCGAAGAAAAACCACGCTTACTGGCACTCAGCGAGGTAAAACCACGAGCTGACCATGAAAGCACCTCGCTGCTGTCCCCCAGCGAAGCAAAACCTCGATCTAATCGAGAAAATGCTCTACTCACGACTTCTCAGCGGAGCAAAAATGCGAGCTAGTCAGGTTTGCCCCTCTTTAAACACCAATTGCCCCTCTAAACGCCAAAAACCGAATCCGGCAAGTGCAAGGAACAGGAAAGCCTCTCCAGGCACCGCATCAATGCACTCGAAATAGTTATCCACATTCCACGCCGCAACGGGGGCACATACATAATTATCATGCCGATGATTCACACCTCAATCCGCAAGCATCCGCGAGATATAGCCAATCTATGCAATCCTCACATGCGAATCCGCTCGAAGCTGCGACCACATTGCCCGAACAAGTGGACACTTCATTCTCGATTGGCATACTTTCGATTCATGAAACATCACAAAGAAGTGGATGCGCTTATCGCGCAAGCGGAAGCAGCAGGCATATGTATTTACGGCCGAACAAAATCACACTGCTCGGCCCTTATTCGCCGAGCCAAAGAACTCGAGCTCAAGCGAGTATTTCCCAACATGTATGTCAAACCGGAATACTGGAATGCGCTCAAACCCGATGAACGCATACAGCATGTGGCATGCACACTCCATCTCAAGCATCCAAACTGGGTTTTCGCCGGAGTCACCGCAGCGGCACTGCATGGTTTCGAACACCCATGGCATCTTCATGCCGGCTCCGTTACCATCGCCACCGCGTCGCAAGGTACCAACGCGAACAATGCCAATATCAAACGTGTATTCGTACCACATTGTGCACCGGAATATGTCAATGGAATCCCTGTGACCAATGGGGCACAAACAGTAGTGGACTGCGGGCTGTCTACCGATTTTCGCTTCGCGTTGCCAATCATCGATTCGGCACTACGTAAAGGTACTGCCATTGCGGACATTCTCAATATTTGCAGCACTATGCACCGCGATTGCACGCCGATATTCCGCTTGCTTCATTATGCGAACCCGGCAAGCGAAAACGGCGGCGAATCACTCGGTCGAGGCACAATCGTTGAAGGCGGACTCATGGTCCCCGAATTGCAGCAAGACATCACCGACCCGCAAACGGGCGCGCTGTACCGGGTAGATTATCTCTGGCGGCTGCCCGACGGCCGTCTTATCGTCGGCGAATATGACGGGTACGAGAAATACACCAATCCGAATATGAATGACCGCAGGGGTATTCAAGGAGCGGTGCACGCGGAAAAAGAGCGGGAAACCGGACTGTATCGAGCCAAAGTCGACTCCATAGTTCGGTTCACTTATGAGGATGTGTTGAAGCAGCATCCAATGATCAATAAACTACGGGCTGCCGGCGTTCCCGACGCAACAATGGTGATGCGATAACAATCGTCAGAATATGTCTGATGCACGAAGGTGTGATTGCTTTATGCGGCGATAATCCTGCAGCAGAGAACATAGCTACTTGATGTCCGCTTTTTTGGTGACGATGAGTCCGCCAGCCCATGCTGCGGCGGCCCAGGCGAGGAGGATCAGGCCGGACTGCCACCAATCGGGAATCCAGTAGTTCGGTTTAACGGCTGCGGCAAGGGTGGACTGCGAGCTGCTTTCTATACCAGCGCCGAGGAAATGATTCATGGCGGTGTCCGGTGTCAGATAGGACAAAGTGCCAAGCCATTCGACCTGGTTAATGGCCATCGATGTGATGGACAGTACTGACGAGAGCACCATGAAGAGCACGATCAGCGCGCATACGCCGCCCACTGTGGAACGGGTCATGCCGCCAAGTCCCTGCGCCATCAGGGACACCAGCACAATAGTCAGGGGGAAGCCGATCAACGTGACAGGAATGATTCGACTTTGATCGCTGGTCAGCGCCGTAATGTCATGGCCTCGAGTGAATAGCCAGAGCACACCTGCGGCCAGCAGAATGCCGACAATACCAGCAACCAGCGCAAACAGGGCCGTGGCCACGGACTTAGTGGCATAGAACATGCCGCGCCTGGGGTTGACCGTCAGACTGGATTGCACGGCTGATGTGGTGTATTCGCTGGTGATGGCCATCACGCCGAAAATGCCGATGACCAGCGCCGCGGTCGAGCCGGAAGAAGCCAGTACCGCCCACAGATCTGCGGCGGATATGGGCTTGGGATTGTCCAGCGTCTTGCCAGTGTTCAAATCCGTAGACGCCATGAAGGTCACACTCCAAGCGCTCAACGCGGACATAGCCAGCATGAGCGCGACCGCAATACCCAACAGCACCTTGGTGGAGTTCAGTGACCACAGTTTCAGCAATTCGGCTTTTAGCGAGCCGAACACAGTGAGCTTGGCACGACGGTACATGCTGCTGGCATGACGGCTAGAGGCAGGACGGCCGGAAGCCTCTGCGTTGGCAGGTTGGCTGGGTCCGGTCGCATCAGGCATATGCTTTTCAGCAGCTGCACCACTCATACTGCCGGTCATATTGGCGTTTTCCGTGGCCGTTCTCATGGTATTGGAGCTCATCATCCGACCTCCTTGGCCAGGTATTCGGCGCTGCTGTGGGTCAGCGCCATATACGACTCTTCCAAAGAGGCGTGCTCTTCGACGAATTCGTAAGTAATCAGGCCGGCCCGGGCGAACGCCTGTGCCGCCGCAACCAAGTCGGCGCCATTGACACGAAATACCTCGCCTACTTGCGGGTCATCGGATTTGCGAGTATCGGGAACCACGGTGACCTCAGGGCTACTGGTAAAAATCGCACGCAACTTGTCGGGTTCCGGCGTCACCACACGGATGGATCTGGAGGAATGCTCGGCCACGAATGCACTCACTGTGGTGGTTTCCAACACATGGCCTTGCCCGATAATCACCAGATTATCCGCGGTCAACGCCACCTCGCTCATCAAGTGCGAGCTCAGCAGCACGGCTCGTCCTTCAGCTGCGTAGTAACGACATAAGTCGCGAACCCATTTAATGCCTTCTGGATCGAGACCGTTGATTGGCTCGTCCAACACCAGATTGTGCGGGTTGCCCAGCAATGCCGCAGCAATGGACAGTCGCTGGCTCATACCGAGCGAGAACTGACCGGCTCTGACCTTGGCCACAGCTTGCAGACCGGTCATGTCAATGACCTCATCGACTCGACGCTTAGGAATGTTGTTGGTATAGGCAAGGGCCTGTAAATGGGCTCGTGCAGTGCGCGACTTATGCGCGGACTTGGCGTCAAGCACCGCACCGACCGCACGCATTGGTGCGCGTAAGGTGACATATGGTTTGCCATCGATTAGCGCGCGGCCCTTATCCGGGCTGATGAATCCGAGCGCAGCACGCATAGTGGTGGATTTGCCTGCGCCATTCGGTCCCAGAAAACCCGTAACCTTGCCATCTTCGGCAGTGAACGACACACCGTCTAGTGCCTGCTTGGTCTTGAAGCGTTTGCTCAGCTCCTCAACTTCAATCATGCTTTCACTCTAGCCCATATTGGACAGATTGGGGAGAGCTGTCGACACACGTCTACCGGGGCTTGTGTTTCACGCAATGTTTCACAGGAGGAAATATGGGGAATTGATGTTTCACAAAATGTTTCACGGACTATTGCTGTGACGCAACACCACAGATAATACGCGGAATTGCGATGGCAGCGAGGCTTCTCTATGCTCCATCAGACTGCGGTTGCGGCATGCTGGGCAATCCATGCATGCATGGCCACGGCCGCCGCGGCGCCAGCGTTAATGGACCGCACCGAACCAAATTGGGAGATGTATACCACGTCGTCGGCTAGTTCCAAGGCCTTACTGCTCAGCCCGGGGCCTTCGGCGCCGAACAGTAGCAGACAGCGCTTGGGGAATGCATAGGTCTCCATGGGCACCGCGCCCGGAATGATGTCCAGAGCAATGATGCGAGCGGCTTCCAGTTCCTTGATGCGGGCATCCGCCTGTGCGATTTCGGCAGTGGCCTCGGCAACTGCCGAAACAGCATTCAGCGCCGACACGTGGGAGGACACAGTTGCACCGGAATTACCGATGATACCCTCCGACCCATTGCCGTCACCAGTCTCCGCCCCATTATGAGCACTGGCGATGGCATGGGCCTTTAAGGCAGCCGCCCCAGCCCGCGCCCGTTCGGTAGCGATTTCACCAGCGATACGATTATGCCAGCATTCCACCAACTCCGCGATTGAGGGGTGATGCTCAACGTGCTGGTAGAGCTCAGTCATCAGCGCGCCTTTGCGATTCCACTTATGCGGGCCGACGATATGCACGCGCTTGGCCTGAAAAGCATTGGCAGTGCGCACCATGGATCCGATATTGAAATCGTGGGTCCAGTTCTCCACCGCCACTTCGAAATCGTGGCGGCCGTGGGCATCGAGATCTTCTTTGATGGCCTGCACAGTCCAGTAGCGATATCGGTCGAGCACATTGCGGCGATCGCCCTCATCGAGCAGAGCAGAATCGAAACGGACATCGTAATTAGGCGATGCCAAGTCATCAGGACGAGGTTCGCCGGGATGGGTTTCAGCCCATGGGCCAAGACCGACTTCACGGAATTCCGGTTCGCCCGAGGCTTTTGCCGCCAAGGAAATCTGGTTGGGTGCGTGCACAGTTGCTCCTCGGAGATTATCAACGTCGTGCGCCGACCACAGCTCGTTGCGCCCGACAGACTCCCGAATGGGGAAGCCACGAATGGAATTACCTCAGCTCGGATTCGTCAAAGACCTGAACGAATGGCAGTACGTGGCTTTCGCCAGTGGAGGGGTTGATGACATTGATGTCTTTAGCTCCACCGCCGACCAGTGAGGTAATAGCCACGACCTGAGCGCCGAGTTGTTCGACCACGCCGAAGTCGAGGCTGAGTTCGTTGCCATTACGCAGGGTAACCAGCGAACTGGTCTGCACATACGATTTTTCGGACAGCCATGCATCCAACAGCATCACGCGCCGTCCTTCAATAGACGGACCCTTGATTGAGGGATACACGAAGTCCATTACGAATCCGTCCAGATCCTCGCCACGGGAAGCAGCAGCATGAATCATGGCAGACACCATGGGTACGGCAGCTGCAGTCAAGGCACCAACGGCGTCAAAATCATCAACCGAATAGCCTGCATCTTCAAGAGTGTCAATGAGCACATGACCCATCACCGTGGCGGCACGATGATCGAAAGTCACCGAGGCAAGTTCCGAAAACGGGCGGCCAACCACGTGCTCCTTCAGCAGGGTGGCCAGCTGCTCACGCGGCTCCAGCATGGCAAAAGCGGAAGCGTCGCGTGAAACATTGAGGTCCGAGGTGCCGGTCGGGCGGAATCCAGATTCAGTCATGCTTCAAGCCTATCGCCTGAGGCAGTCAGCTTGACCGGCTCATCATCCTCCGACGATGTCACCTCGGGGGCGGATAACTCACTGACATTGCCTTTGTCTGATTCGATAAGAGGCACTTCCTCGAGCACCTTGGTGGGTTCGAGCTTTTGCAGTTTGCGAGCCGTGGGCAATACACGTCGCTCCAAACTGGATGCGAACTTGTTATAGGCACTGACCGTCTTGGTGATTTGGGTTCCCAGCCTGGTGGCATAGTCGCCAAGCACGGCGAAGCGCTCATACAGCTCTCGAGACAAATCGAACAACTGCTTGGCATCATCCGTCAGCGATTGCTGCTGCCATGCATAGGCCACTGATTTCAGCACGGCCCACAGGGTCACTGGCGAGGTCAAGGCCACCTTGCGGGAGAAGGCATCATCCATCAGCGTGGGATCGGCCTCAAGCGCCGCCTGCAACAACGCCTCATTGGGAATAAAGGCGATAACGAAATCAGGAGTGACGGGGAACGCATTCCAATAGGCCTTCTCCCCCAACGCACGCACGTGTTCTCGAAGCGCCTTGGCATGGGATCGCAACAGGTCGTTACGACGATCCAACTCCTCGGGGCCCGCGGTCTCGGGAATCTCACAAGCCCGCTGATAGTCGGCATACGGCACCTTGGCATCAATCGGAATGGTCTTGCCACCGGGCAGATGCACCACCATATCCGGCCTGAGCATACGACCGTCGGCATCGGACACCACCACTTGGGTGTCAAAGTCAACGTGCTCCAGCAATCCCGCGGACTCCACAATATTCTTCAGCTGCGCCTCGCCCCAGGCACCACGAACCTTATTGTTGCGCAGTGCCGCGGATAGTGAACTCGTTTCCTTGTCCAACCGGGCCTGCTGATCATTCAGGCCCTTGAGTTGAGCCCCGAGCGCACCCATCTCTTTCTTGCGGCCTTCTTCGATTTGGGTGACCTTGGTCTGGAGCGAATCGAGATTCTTGGCAACAGGAGCAAGCGCTTCCAGCACTTTACTCTGCTCTTTCAGACGAGCCTCCTGCTCGACACGCTTGACTTCGGCGGCTTCGGCATCGGCCTTACGCTTCTGTTCAGCCTCGGCGGCCGCGCGCTCACGCTCACGCTCGATGCGAATCTGTTCCGCATGCTGCGCCTGAGCAAGCTGTGACTTCACGAACGTCAATTGCTGGTTCGCACCTTCAAGCTGCGCTTGAGAAGCGGCATTGCGAGCGGTCAAATCGGCAATCTCCCCATGCGCCGACTCCAGCAAGCTTTTGGCCTCCTCCAGCTCCGAAGCCCTGGCATCACGCGCCATAGCCTGACCTTTATGCCGCCCCAATAAAAAGCCGGCACAAAGCCCAAGCCCCGCACCGACCACCAGCACGGCGATGACCACAATCACAGTTCCCATTTGTTCAAACATGGTTCCCAGTATTCCACCATCTTCAACCGGCGGTAGATATGTTCCTGTTTCCTAACGTCAGCATTGACAATCGCACCGCATGCATAACGACAGACAACCAGGGCCAACAGCCAAACACACGACCAACTACGACCTTACCAAGCGCGCGATGGCCGCGGATGCCTCCTCAAGCTTGCTATCGGCAACTTCACCGCCCTGCACCGCCGCCTGGCGCACACAGTGATTCAGATGATCGTCCAGCAATATCAAGGCCACCGACTTCAACGCCGAATTCGATGCCGAAATCTGCGTCAACACGTCAATGCAGTATTTATCGTCCTCCACCATCTGCGTAATGGCGTGAACCTGCCCCTCAATGCGGCGCAGCCGCGCAATGACTTTGGCCTTATCGTCGTCATACCCGTGCATCGCTGCCTCCTGATACTCATCTTTCAGCTGAACACACCCCATTATATACCCCATAGGGGTATAGGGTATACACTGTTGCTCGGTATAATACTGATGGGAAGGAGCGGGGATGGAATTCAACCTTTTCTCGACCGCCGCGGCGCTGATTGCGGCAGCCGCCTTGACATGGCTGGTGCTCAGGTTCTTTTTCGGCGAGCAGAAGGCCGCATCCGGAGCCATGGACGTCTCCGGCAAGCGCCAGACCGCAACAATCACCGTCAAAGGTGGCTACTCCCCTGCCGTGGTGAGTATGCGCGCGGGCACACCGATCACACTGACATTCGACCGGCAGGAGACCGGTGAATGCACCTCTCACGTGGTGTTTGGCGACCTCGGCCTCGATGCCATGCTGCCCGGCAATGCGGTGACCGACGTGGAATTGCCCGCATTGCCCGCCGGCGAATATCCATTTGCCTGCGGCATGAATATGGTGCACGGCCTGCTGAAGGTCGAAGGAAATGCCAGCGCAGGCACGGACAAACTGAACCCGCTCACTGCATCAGCGGAAGCCCCGATGTTGGACTCCGCAGAAGCAGAACGACGTGAGGCAGCGGAACGCACGAAGGAAATCACATCGTTGACACGATTAGTGGCCATCGGCACAGTGCTGACACTCCCCGTGTTCATCGTCACCATGCTGCACATGGCCAATTCGATGCTGGTGCCGCACTGGATGGTGAATCCATGGCTGCAGGCCATTCTCATCACACCGGTGATGTTCTACTGCGGCCACCCGATCCACGCGGTCGGATTCCCCGCACTGGCGCACCGCTCCCCCGACATGAATTCGCTCGTCTCGTTGGGCACATCGGCCGCCTATCTCTATTCGCTGGTGACCTGTGTAGCCCCTCAGGTATTTCCGGAAGGTTCACGCGAGCCGTATTTTGAATCGGTCGGCGTGGTCATCACCCTGGTGCTGGTCGGTCGACTGCTGGAGACCAAGGCCCGCGAAGGCACCGGCAAGGCGGTGCAATCACTAATCAAGCTACGGCCTCGCACCGCGCATAAGCTGAATGCGGCTTCGCCAGAGAACGTGGAATGGCTCAATCCCGCGAATTTCACGGACATGGACATCGATACGATTGCCGTCGGCGATCTGCTGGTCGTCAAGAACGGCGAGCGCGTGCCCACAGACGGCATCATCGTGGCCGGCAACGCGAGTATCGATGAATCAATGATTACCGGCGAATCCAAGCCCGTCACCAAAACGACCGGAGCGGCCGTCACCGGAGCAACCGTATTGCTCAAGGGTGACCTCGTCATGCAAGCCACTCAGGTCGGTGCCAATACTGTGCTCTCCCAAATCGCGGCGATGGTGGCCCGCGCGCAGGCAACCAAAGCTCCGGTGCAGCAGCTGGCCGATAGAATCGCCAGGTATTTCGTGCCAGCAGTGATGGTCATCGCTATATGGACCTTTGCCATATGGATTGCGCTTGGCCCTGCGCCGCAACTGGCGCACGCGCTGATCACCGCAGTCAGCGTGCTCATTATCGCCTGCCCGTGCGCTCTGGGTCTTGCCACCCCGCTCTCGGTCACTGTGTCTCTGGGGCTCGGCGCCACCAACGGCGTGCTGGTCACCAGTGCAAAAGCTCTGGAACAGGCGCGGCGCATCGGCACTGTGATCTTCGACAAGACCGGCACTATTACGCGCGGCGTGGTGGATGCGACCGCCGATTGGAACAAACCGAGCTACGAGCAGGACACCGTTAAGGAAGGATCGCCGGAAGCGATTGCAGCATTGCGTGCACGCGGCATACGCACGGTGATGCTTTCAGGAGACAAGGCCGAAGTGGCAGGGCGCATCGCCCGTGAGGTCGGCATCGATACGGTGATCTGCGAGGTCAAGCCGGATGGCAAGGCCTATTGGATCGCCAAACTGCAGCGCGAGCGTGATGAGAACACAGCCACGTCCGGCTCCTCCCGCGCGCCGCACGATCTTATCGCGATGGTGGGTGACGGCATCAACGACGCCCCGGCGCTGGCACAGGCCGATCTCGGCATCGCCATCGGCACCGGCACCGACGTGGCGATGCAGTCGGCAGACGTGACGCTGATGAGCGGCGATCTGCGCGGCGTCATCAGGACCATCAATCTGTCCAATGCCACGATGCGCAATATCCGAGAGAATCTTGGCTGGGCATTCGGATACAACATCATCGGCATTCCGATTGCCGCCGGCGTGCTTTACCCGTTCACCGGATGGCTGTTGAGCCCGATGATCGCGGGACTGGCGATGGCGTTGAGCTCGGTGTGCCTGGTGCTGAACGCCAATCGTCTTCATGCGGCGAATATCAGCGGCGGCACGGCCACAGACATCACCGGTTCTGCCGCAGCAACCACCACTGCAAACACTATTGAGCCGACCGTTATTGTTGACGATCGCACTTCACTCAATCACGTAACTGACCAATCCAATAATCCGACCAACAAGGAGAACACTATGGATATGGGAATGCACATGCATCACAACGCCCCTGCGGACGGCGAAACCGCCACTGATCCGGTGTGCGGCATGACCGTGGCTGTGAACGATGACGCGATCACGCGCGAGTATGAGGGCAAGTCCTATTACTTCTGCGGCGAGCACTGCGCCACGAACTTCGCGAAAGCACCGCAGATCTTCCTTTCGTAATCGCGTTTACCTGCATACACGAATGGCCTCCGTCCACACAGACGGAGGCCATTCGCATATAGCGTCAATCAATGCCGATCAGGCAAAGAAGAACACGAACATCCAAGCACCGATGATGGCGCCGACGATCGGAGCCACAACCGGAATCCAAGCCTCGCCCCAGCGAGAGGAACCCTTGGAAGGAATCGGCAGGATGGCGTGCAGCACACGCGGCATGAGATCGCGGGCCGGGTTCAGGCCAGGGCCGGTCGGGCCGCCCATGGAGGTCACCAGACCCCACACAATGAAGCCGACGGCGATGGAAGAAGCGGCATGGTCAGCCTTGCCCCACGGCAGGGACAGGCAGCACAGGGCGCCGAACACCAGCACGAGGGTGCCGAACATCTCGTTCAGGAAGTAGTTGACCTTCTTGTTGTCCGCATCGGTGGTGCAGAAAGTGCCCAGAATCGCATCGGCGTCTTCCGTCTCCTGGTAATGCGGGTAATACGTCAGATAGACGATGAACTGGCCCAGAACGGCGCCCAGCAACTGCGCGATGATGTACGGCAGCACTTCGCTCCACGGGAACAGGCCGTTGATAGCCTGAGCGAGGGTCATTGCCGGATTGATGTGTGCGCCGGAAACGCCACCGAACATCATTACCGGGAACATCACACCAAAGCCATAGCCCATGGCGATGTTCAGCCATCCAGCGTGATGACCCTTGGTGTTCTTCAGCTCGACGTTAGCCACAGAGCCATTGCCGAAAATCATCAGGATGGCAGTGCCGAAAAACTCAGCTGCCAACTTGGTAAAGAGGGAAAATTCCACTGCTTCTTCTTTTCTCTTCGCCGCACAGCAGACATGACTGCCCCACGGCCTTCTCTATGATTGGAATCCGTTCGCGGAGCCGGCGACACGATTTCACTGGGCGCGAAAGCAAACGTGGCGATTGTACACTTTGCCCCTTGACGAAACCTTGTCAGTGCTGCCGCTAAGCCAAAAAACAAAAAAGCCGGAATCTTTCGATTCCGACTTGTCTGTGCCCCCGCAGGGATTCGAACCCTGGACACGCTGATTAAGAGTCAGCTGCTCTAACCAACTGAGCTACAGGGGCTTGGTTAGGCGCTGCAGTGTTTCATGCAACAGGTGATAAATATACTCAAATCTGAGACTCTCGCAAGCTTCGGCGTGTCGCGTGTAGACGAGCCGATTATCAATCAGCACACCATCGAAAAAAACTTGCCGCAATTCACGAAAAACCCCGCACGGCAATCGCCGCACGGGGTTCAATGCTTAAGCTCAGACTGTCAGTCTGAAAGATTCCAGCGCAAGGCCGGAATAGCTCACTCGGCCACGACCTTCACGAAGAAGGAAGCGGTAATCTCCGGGTGGAGGGCCACCTTGGCGGGGAAATCGCCGGTGGTCTTGATGGTCTCGACCTCGATGGACTTCGGGTTCACCGGAGCCTTGTCGGACAGAGCGATGGCGATAGCCTCGTTGGAAATACCACCGAACAGCTTGCCGGACTCGGACACCTTGGCGGCGATCTCGACGGTAGTGCCCTCGATAGCATCCTTGGCGGCAATAGCTTCCTCACGGGTAGCAACGGCCTTGGCCAGACGAGCGCGCTTCATAGCGGTAATCTGAGCCTCAGCACCCTTGGTCCAGGCGAAAGCCAGGCCCTGCGGGAACAGGTAGTTGCGAGCGTAACCGGACTTGACGTCGACGACGTCACCGGAGTGGCCCAGGTTGGCCACGGTCTGGGTAAGAATAACCTTAGTTTCAGCCATTGTTCAAAGCCTCCCTAACTCAGCGACCCGAGGTGGCGTACGGCAGCAGAGCCATCTCGCGGGCGTTCTTGATAGCCTTCGAGAGTTCGCGCTGCTCCTGAACGGTCACACCGGTGATACGACGGGAACGGATCTTGCCGCGATCGGAGATGAACTTGCGTAGCAGCGCAACGTCCTTGTAATCGATCTCGGTGATCTTGGCGGCCTTCAAGGGGTTCGGCTTCTTCTTGAACGGCTTGACCGGCGGTTGCGGCCTCTTACGTGACATGATGTTCTCCTTGTAAATCTTGATATTGATTGCTGCTAATCAGCGGGTAAGTATCGATCAGAACTCCGGATCGGAATCGTCGCCGCCACCGAAATCGGAGGAAGCGCCGAACGTGGAGAAGCTGCCGGAATCAGCGGAGCCGGCGTTGCTCCACGGATCAGTTGCCGGAGCGGACTGTGCGGCCGGGTTGGACGGGGCAAACTGCTGGGAATATCCAGCGCCACCCTGATAACCGCCCTGATAGCCACCCTGGTTGCCGTAGCCCTGACCGGGCTGCTGGCCACCTTGGAAGCCGCCGTTGGAACGACCCTGGAAGCCGCCCTGGCTAGCCTGACGGGTCACCTGTGCAGTGGCACGAGTCAGAGACGGGCCGATTTCATCGACTCGCAGCTCAACAACCGTGCGCTGGGTACCATCTTGGGCCTGGTAGGAACGCTGGGTCAAGCGACCCTGCGCGATAACGCGCATGCCCTTGGACAGACTGTTGGCGATGTTGGAGGCCAACGACGAAGTACGACCATCCCAAGCCGAGCAGTTCATGAACAGCGTATCGCCGTCCTCCCACTGATTCGTGTTGCGGTTGTACTGACGAGTGGAAGCCGCAATGGTGAAGTTCACCACAGTGGAACCGCTGCCAATAGTACGCAGCTCAGGATCGCGGGTAAGGTTACCGACTACGGTAATAATCGTTTCGCCTGCCATGCCATTGCCTTCTTACTTACCAGCTATTCAGCTGACTTAACGCTTAATTCAGCCCTTACGAAGAATCTTCGTACGGATCACGGATTCGTTGAGGTTAAGAACACGGTCAAGCTCATCGCTGGTAGCGGGCTCGGCGGTGTACTTCACCACGACGTAGTTGCCTTCAGTCTTACCGGCAATCTCATAGGCGAGCTTGCGACGGCCCCAGTAATCGGGCTCATCGAAAGAACCGCCTTCCTTGGTGACGAGTTCCAGATACTGCTCGGTCAGCTTCTTCAGACCGCGCTCATCCAGCTCAGGATCGGCGATGAACATCAGTTCGTACTTGTGCGCAGACATCACCCACCTCCTTCGGACTATTCGGCCACGGACGTTCCGTGGCAGGAGTGTGTATGCGTGTTAATCATAGGGTGATGCAGATGCACTTCACCCTGTGAGCAACTTGCCTATCCTATGGTCAGGGCGAGACAGTGCCGCATGTTCATCAACGATTGCAGCACTCTTACAACACAGCCTCACTTCACGGCACGCGCTGCGGTGGGGTGCTAGTACACTGGTTAAGGCTAAAAACACTGCAACACAAAAGGATGCGAAAGCATGTCGGCAATTCTTGAAGGCACTCCGGATAAACGACTCGTTTTGGTCACGGGCCGCGCCTACCCCGAGCTGGCCGAGAAAGTGGCCGAATGCCTGGGCACTGAGGTTCTCGAGACCACCGCTTACGACTTTGCCAACGGTGAGATGTACGTGCGGTTCACCGAGCCGGTGCGCGGTGCGGACGTGTTCGTGCTGCAGTGTCATTCGGGCGATATCAACAAGTGGATCATGGAACAGCTCATCATGATCGACGCTTTGAAGCGCGCCTCCGCCAAGTCGATTACCGTGGTGGCCCCGTTCCTTGGCTATTCTCGTCAAGACAAGAAGCACCGCGGCCGCGAGCCCATCACCGCTCGCCTGATTTTTGACCTGTTCCGTTCCGCCGGCGCTGACCGCATTATGACGGTTGATCTGCATGCCGCCCAAGAGCAGGGTTTCTTCGATGGCCCGGTCGACCATCTGACCGCCATGCCGGTGCTGCTTGACTATGTGCGTTCCGCCATTGACCTGAACAACACCACCATCGTCTCCCCTGATGCCGGCCGTATCAAGGTGTCCGAGCAGTGGGCCGCCAAGTTGGGCAACCTGCCGCTGGCCTTTATCCATAAGCAGCGCGACATCACCCGTCCGAACCACGCCGAGGCACACGGCATCATCGGTGATGTCGACGGTCGCGATTGTGTGGTGATCGACGATATGGTCGACACCGCCGGCACTATTTGCGAGGCCGTGCGCACCCTGAACGAATCCGGCGCCAAGTCGGTGACGCTGGTCGCCACCCATGGCTTGCTCTCCGGCCCGGCTGTGGAACGGCTGTCTCGTTGCGGCGCTCATGAAATCGTGTTCATGGATACCGTGCCGATTCCCGAGGAAAAGCGTCTGCCGAATATGACCGTGCTGTCTTGCGCGCCTCTGCTGGCCGCCGGTATCCGTTCCGTGTTCGAGGAAGGTTCCGTGGCGATTCTGCTGGAGGGGCTTCCCGAGGACATGCGTCCGCGCAATATCTACGCGTGATTGCTCTATTTCGATATTCATAAGGTCGTCACTTGATTGCGACGACCTTTTCTATGTATCGCGACACCTTATTCGTATTACCAGCTCCTCTTAGCGACAGAAATTTAGGAAATGAGCCCACTCTTCCTGAAATCCTGTCACTGAGCACAACTGAGTGACAGGATTTTAGGAAGATAGGACTCATTTCCGGAAATCCTGTCACTAAGACGAAGTCAGCGACAGGATTTCAGGACGAAGCCGATTCTTTCCTAAAATTCTGTCGCTAACAGACAAATAAAACTAGGAATACCTCAGATAAAAGCGCGCTCGCCGAAGATGGCGGTGCCGACGCGCACGATGGTGGAGCCCTCTTCGATGGCATAGGCCATATCGTGGGTCATGCCCATGGAAAGCTCCTTACAGCTGGCAGTGCCTTCTGCACCGGAGGCCAGAATCTGGTCACGGGTACGGCGCAGATGCGCAAAGCCCGCACGAATGGCGCGTTCGTCGTCCACATGGGCGCCGATGGTCATCAGTCCCTGCAATTCAAGGCCGCCCATGGCACCGATACGCTGCGCCAAATCGATGGCATGGCTCGGAGCACACCCCGACTTGGATTCCTCGCCGGATTCGTTGACCTCCAGCAGCACTCCGACCGTGATGCCGCGCATGGTGGCGCGGCGCGCAATCTTCTCCGCCAGTTCGATGGAATCCACCGATTCGATGGTGTTCACCACCGGCAGCACTTTGCCGATTTTATTGGCCTGCAATTGGCCGATGAGATGGAACGGAATATGATTCGCGGCATTGGCCGATGCACCAGTCGAATCGGAATCACCGACGCCGTTCGCAGCGCCAGACGCCGCTGCGCCGTTGAAAGCCCCAGCCTCGCCAATCACGCCCAACGACATTCCACGCTCCGAAAGCAAGCGCGTCAATCCCGGAGCCTTGACCGTAACCTCCTGTGGCCGATTCTCGCCGATGAGATGGATACCGGCACCAATCGCGGCCATAATCTCGCCAACGTCACGCGTTTTGGTGGCGGCCAAGAGCTGCACCGAACCAGCTTCCCGCCCGGCCATGGATTCGGCCGCAGCGATACGATCAAGCACCCGATGCACGCCGTCCGTGATCTCCTGTGCCCGCGATTGATCGATGATCTCGTTGGCGAGGTCCTTGTGATTCATATATGCCGTCATTATTGCTCTCCCCAGTGAATCGACACCCCATCATACCCCGCATATGAGAAAGCCTCCCGCCGCTGTTCAGCAGTGGGAGGCTCACCCAATGGAAGGAGAATAGAGGGGTAAGAATTATCGTCTGAGCCAGACCCTCATCTGGCCGACCTCGCGGTTGGCCCATGAGTAGTACGGCACCAGTGTCAGTATGGCTGCTTCAGTGGCTGGCGCAACGTCGGCGGACGCATATAGCGCGGCGTCATCGCTATCAGCCTGCTCACGCACAGCCGGCAACGAGACGGTATCCACACCGCACAGCAAATCAGACTGGAACTCGGTCTTAGCGGCAGCGGCATCAACGCCATCGGCCAAACGGTAGTTCCACAGATCACCGGGGTTGTCGGCCTGCTCGACGCAGTAGACCAGCAGGCCGCGCATGACGGCCACCTGGCCGGCGTCGGAACGCACTCGGGAGTTGGCACGCACGAACTTGACGGGCATATCAAGCTCCAACGTATCGCCCGCGTTGACCATCAGATACACAAAGCCATCTTCAGGCTGAGCCACGGCAGACTTGCCATTGACGGTCAATGCATAAGAGCCCAAGGACCAACCGGGGATACGCAGTCCGAATCGGACCGAGCTGTCCGTAGCGCTGGCGGGCAGGCTCACCGTGTATTCCACGTGACCGTTCCACGGGAAGTCCGAACGCTGTTCAACCGTGAGTCCGGAAGCGAACTCGGCCTTATTGGCGATGAACTGGTGGCTGAGCACGGTCTTGCCACCGTCGCGCTCGGTGTAGATGTAGCGGTCCACGGAAGCACAGGTCTCACCGTACATCGTGTCGTTCGGCAGATCGTAGTCGTAGGTGAACGACTCGCCCACGTGGGTGGAACCGATTGCACCGGTGACATACATACGACGGGTGACGATGTTCTTCCAGAGACGCTTGGCGGTGTCGATCAGCCCTTGATCGCCGAGCAACCGGCCTACATGGGCCACGCCGGTGCACAGGTAGCCGACGCGCACGGCGTGGCCGTCGGCACCGTGAATCTTGCCTTCTTCGGGGCCGAAGTTGGCGTCCAGACAGTCGGCCATCTTCTTGGCGACCTCAAGGGCCTGCTCATTGCCGGTCACCTGATGGTAGGCGACGGCGGCCTCGATGTAGTGACCCATCACATACATCTCGTGGCTCTGCTGAATCAGGCTGAAGCGCGGGCGGTTGGCCCATACGCCGGACTTGACCTGATACGGAGTGTCCAAGTAGCCGTCCGGCTGCTGAGCGCGGGCGATGAGATTGACCGTGCGATCGCACAGCGCCTTGAGTTCGGGATCCGGATGGTAGGCCAGCGCATAAGCGGCTTCCTCAAGCCACTTGTAGACGTCGGAATCCTGGAACACCATGCCGTGGAATTCGTTGTCCAATTCGCCGGCGACAACCTTCAGATTGGCGACCGCGTGGCTTTTGTTGTCAGCCAGCTGGTTGCCGGCCGGGTCGTCGGGCACTGTGGTGTCGATTTCGTCGTTCATCACTCACCACTGGTAGGGGATGACGGATTCGACGATCTGGTCGCGACGCCGCTTCCAGAACGGGGAAGTGATTGTAACGTTCATGATTGTCCTTTTCTTAAGGCCCTTCACTGCACCGCCTCCGGCCCTGCAATTAAGGACCGGCTTTCAGCCGGGCTCAATATTGGCTTCGACGCTGTCGCGTCTCAGCCTGGAGCTTGTTGGGAGCCCACCGGGCTCCCAGCCATAAAGCCCTTGACGTAGTACTTCTGCAAGGCGAGGAACAGGATGGCGCAGGGAATCAGGAGAACCACGACGCCAGCCTCGGTGGCACCGTTGATCACACGAGGAATCGAGGCATGATGGCCCAGACATTGACCGGACGCGCGGCACGGCTCGAAGACGTTGCCGCCTTGGCGGGAGTCTCTTTGGCCACTGCGTCCAAGGCACTGCACAACAAGCCCCGCATTAGCGAAGAAACCAAGCAGCGCGTTCCATCGGACGGCGTGCGGCATGATACTTGGTCGATGCCATCGACGGCAACCCGCATCACGGTGTCGACTACGTACC
>OATI01000859.1_pt1 | contig 18810 bp, 17 predicted proteins | sample 1494981 | NCBI WGS metagenome assembly OATI01 (sample SAMEA2579952, study PRJEB22360) | human gut metagenome
GCCGGGTTTTATCCTTATTGGAATCAAGATTGTGAACTCGTTTCGCAATTACCTAGTGATATTATATTTTATTCAGCATGTCCTGGAATATGACTGGTGATTTGAAGGTCTGGTGCGTATCCTCATATTTACGCCGGACACAATACTACAAGCCTTCTCCCGGTATGCAAAATGAGATGCAGGTGCCCATTCCCTTCTTGCTGAGTATCTTAAGTCCGGCTCCTTCCCCGTAGCGCATGATTAGGCGGCTGTTTACATTGGTAAGACCGATATTCTCGCTGCCCGGATTGGCTGTCTTTTCATACAATTTTCTGATATCTGTTTTTTCCATTCCCACTCCTGAGTCAATGACGGAAAAAATCAGTTGTCCGCCTCTTTTCACAATGCGCAGCTTGATGAAGCCTGAGCCGTTCAGGGGCTTGATGCCGTGGTACAGGCTGTTTTCAATCAGGGGCTGGAGAATCAGGCGCATGATGGGAACGCTCTCCAGTTCCATTTCGTATTCATAGTAGAGGATATACTTATCCTCATAGCGGTACCGCTGAATGCTGTCATATTTTTTCAGATAATCGATTTCATCCTTTAAGGTTACCATGGAGTGAGGATTTTGGAGGGAATATTTAAGGATATCGGACAGCGCCTCAATCATCTGGTTTACCGCGGTGGGCTTATGGGTATATTCCATGGCCTTGAAATCCAGGGTCTGCAGGGTATTGAACAGAAAATGGGGATTAATCTGCAGCTGCAGAGCCGTCATTTCAGCCACCTTCTGTTCCTGCTCCCGCAGGGCCAGCTGGCTGCGCAGGAAGGTCTGGTTCAGAAAGAGCTGGACAATGTTATTGAGGATTATATCGTATTCATCCTTGATGAACGCGGGCTTTTCCGGGTTAAATACGCCCCGCTCCGCATCCGAGAACACTTCAACGAAATAATCAATCTGCTGATAATTCTTTTTGGTGATGGTATAAGCAATCCAAAGAGAGGTCGAAATCACCGCAGCCAGGACCATTAAAAACTGCAGGAGCAGGGTGTAAAGGGCCTGATAGTAGTTGGAGTGGCTTATGCAGGCTGCGATATAAGTCCCGCAGTCAGCCGGGATGATTCTCACATAGTATTTTCCGCGGCTTAAGTCCGCCCACCCGCGGTAGGCGTCGTCCGGCGACTGTTCCAGACGGCTGACCAGCAGCTCCTTGTCCTCCAGGGACAGCTGGGCGGTTTGAGCGCCTCCCTGAAGCAGATAATTGCCGCCTCTGTCCAGGATAAAGAACCGGTCCAGCTGGGAGCTGGTATTGATGAGCTGTTTTAACTGTTCCTCATATATGTTGACCATGACCACGCCCTTAAACATGCTCAGCTTCTTAAAGTAGGTAAGGACCGGGACGGGCTGTGTGTAGGAGTACTGGTGCATTTCCCTTCGTTCCAGCCATTCGTCCTGGTCAGAGTGGTCATAGGAATCCTTCCAGCTCAGGTCTGAAAACTGGGACAGCCGCGTGGTCCCTCCGGTGTCAGAGGTGAGAATGGAATCATAGCCATCCAGGTAATAGTACACAGAGGCAATATAGGGAGCGTTGTTGGTCAGTGAATTAAAGTTGGACAGGATGGTGTTGGTCAGGATTACGTCCAGATAGCCAATCTGCTTATGGGAGATAAATCCCCGCAGGGAGATGGACAGCCTGGGGTTCCTGGCCAGAATATCATACTGGGTGGCGGCGCTGTCCAGGACCAGGGAGTAGTTATCCCTCACAGCCTGGGCCGCTGTCTCGGCATCCTCACGGATTTCGTTCTGTTTTCCCTGAAAGACAAAGGCCAGAAATACCAGGAATACGGTGAGGATGGGAATGGCTATGATGGCTGAATAATATAAAAAGCTTTTTATAAAATTACGTTTTCTCATGGTTTTCAGTTCCTTTTGGCATTTTTCCGGATGGGGGAAGCCGGGCCGCGTCACGGGTGTGATTCCGGACGGCTGCCGCAATTACGGTACTGCGTGGGCGTCATGCTGAAATACTGGTGGAATGCCCTGGAGAAATTCTTGGGATTGTCATAGCCTACCCGGTAGGCAATTTCATATTGCTTGCAGCCGATATCCATCAGCATCCGGGCCGCGTTTTCCATCCGGGTCTTTAACAGATAATCGGAGAAGCTGGTATCCGAGTGCTCCTTCATGATTTTGGACAGGTAATTAGGGCTTAAGGACACCAGCCTGGCAGCCTGTTCCAGGGTGGCGTCCTGGTAGTCAGTGTCCAGATAGTTTTTTACCGTGGTGATGATTTTTTCATAGTAGCTCAAGCTTTCACAGATATCCGGCATGTCCTGGCCCTTTTCGCTGTCCAGCAGCTCCTTTACCCGGGTCAGACAGTCTGCCAGGTCCTCATATTTAACTGGTTTTAGCAGATAATCAAAGACGCCGTTGCGCAGGGCTTTCCGCACATACTCAAAATCCTGGAAACCGCTGAAGAATATGATTTTTACCTTTTTTTGGGACAGCAGACGTTCCGAGAGCTCCAGTCCGTCCATGAGGGGCATGCGGATGTCGGAGAGAATCAGGTCCACAGGGGTTGACAGGGCAAAGTCATAGGCATCTCTGCCGTTGGAAAATGAGCCGGTAATCTCAAAACCCAGCTGGTTCCATGGAAAGAGATTGGCCAGTCCGCTGCGTATCTTGGCTTCGTCGTCTGCAATGATTACTTGGTACATAGGTGGGCCCCTTTCTTAAAAAATCCTGCTTTTATTATATATAAAAGAGAGAGAAAAATCATCTGAAAACTGGATCCGGGACAAAGGATTCCCAATAATGAATAAATATTGTAAAAAATGATACTTTTCCCGGAATTTTGATTAAGGAAAGATACCATTTTCGTAAGTACGGTTTCTTAACAAGATGGCAAAAGCACTGTACAATAGGGACAGTTGAAAAACAGGACAGAAACAATGATGCGGCAAAAGAGCAGCAGGAAAATGTAAAAGGGAGGTAATTAGTAATGAGAAAAGCAAAACAAATCACAGGCATTTTAATGGCTGGTATTATGGCTTCCACCGTATTGGCGGGATGCATCAATGAACCGGCTCCTTCATCCACATCCCAGGCTGAAGCCGGAAAGGACAGTGGGGCAGGCAGCGGCGCGCCGGCCGCATCAGGCGGCCAGATTACGCTCCGCTTCATGTGGTGGGGCGGAGATGAGAGGAATGAGGCAACCCTGGCTGTTATTGACCAGTATCAGAAGCTTCATCCCGAGGTGCGGATCGAGGCGGAGATGAACTCTGACCAGGGATATATTGACAAGGTATCCGCCATGCTGGCCAACGGCACGGCTCCTGACATTCTTCAGCAGAACGTGGACTCCCTGCCGGATTTTGTGTCCAGAGGAGATTTTTTCGTGGATTTCTATGAGTACAAGGATACATTTGACACCTCCGGCTTTGACGAGACATTTATCAGCCAGTTCGGCACCTTTGACGGAAAGCTTCTGGCCCTGCCTACCGGTATGTCATGTCTGGCTACAGTGGCCAACAAAAACGCGGCCAAGACCTGTAGCGTGGACCTGACAAAGCAGATTACATGGGATTCCATGCTGGAGGACGGAAAGAAGCTTCACGCGGAGAATCCGGATTATTACTACATGAATACCGACACTAAGATACTCTGCGAGTACGTGCTCAGGCCATATCTGCGTCAGATGACAGGAGAATCCTTTATCATTGACAGTGAAAAGAAGATGAGCTTTACCAGGGACCAGCTGGTAGAAGTGCTTACATACATCAAGGACTGCTATGACGGCGGCGTCTTTGAACCGGCAGAGGACAGCGCTACCTTCAAGGGGCAGATTCACACCAATCCAAAGTGGATGGATGGAAAATTTATATTTGCCTACGGCCCCTCCTCCAGCATCAACCTGCTGATGGATGCGGTTCCTGAAGCGGAGTGTATCGTTGTGCAGATGCCGATGGCAAAAGACCGGATCAACGACGGGTTCTTTGCAGATACGCCACAGTATATGACTGTGAATAAGAATTCTGAACATGTGGAGGAAGCAGTGGATTTCCTGAACTATTTCTACAACAGCGCAGAGGCCCAGGAGACACTTAAGGACGTAAGAAGCATCCCTCCCACATCCACGGCAAGGCAGCTGTGTGCGGATAAGGGACTCTTAAACCAGACCGTGGTGGATGCAGTGGATTTAGCGGCAGGGCTAAACGGCAGGAGCGATAAGGGATATACCACCAGCGCAGAGGTTTATGCGATTCAGGAAGATATGATAGAAAGCATTGCCTATGGACAGAGCACCCCTGAAGAGGCGGCCGACAATGCCATTGAACTGATTAATGACTATCTGAGCGGCCTGCGCTAGAAGGCTCCAGAATCAAACATAAAAGAGATTGGCAGGCGGCCCGGACATCCTTTCCCGGGCCGCTTGAAGGATAGGAGGAAGATAGGATGGCAAAGGCAAAGCCAAGGCACGGCGGCTGGACCAAACGGAACAAGATTGGATTCATGTATGTGTGTATCTGGGTATTCGGTTTTCTGGTGTTCCAGCTGTACCCCTTTATAAGTTCGCTGCTGTATTCATTTACGAACTATGATATATTCCATGCGCCGGAATTTGTTGGGCTTGATAATTATGTCAAGTTATTTACAAAGGACAGGGAGTTTTGGAATTCAATGGCGGTCACATTGAAGTATACCTTTATCACAGTGCCGGGCAAGGTGGTGCTGGCCCTTATTATTGCTGTGATACTGAACCGGAACCTGAAGGGAATCAACTTCATACGAACCGTATACTACATACCGTCCCTGCTCAGCGGCTCCGTGGCAGTGGCAATTCTGTGGAAGGTGCTGTTCATGAATGACGGTTTCATCAATAGCCTTCTGGGCCTGGTCCACATCGGTCCGGTCAAATGGCTGGGAACCCCGGATATGGCTGTCATCACAATCTGTATGCTGGAAATATGGCAGTTCGGTTCCTCCATGGTGCTGTTCCTGTCCGCCCTTAAGCAGGTGCCCCAGTCCCTGTATGAGGCGGCCCGGATTGACGGGGCATCAAAACCCAGGATGTTCTTCAAGATAACACTGCCCATGATTACATCCATCGCGTTTTTCAACATCATTATGCAGCTTATCACGGCCCTTCAAAACTTTACATCCGCATTTGTGGTGACGAGCGGCGGTCCCAATAAGGCCACCTATGTGCTGGGAATGAAGCTGTACACGGATGCATTTAAGTACTTTAAGATGGGATATGCCTGCGCTACCTCATGGATTCTGTTCATGGTTATCCTGGTCATGACCATTGTCCTGTTTGTGACCTCGAAGAAATGGGTTTATTACGATAATTAGGAGGACGGCATGAAAGAGAAAAAGATTAAAGACGGTATTACCTATGTAATTCTCGGAATCGTAGGTGTGGTGATGCTGTTTCCTGTCATATGGATGTTTTTTGCCTGTTTTAAGACCAATAACGAGATATTCGGCAGTCTGAGCCTTCTGCCCCAGGGATGGAGCCCGGAGGCATTCATCAAGGGATGGAAGACCACGGGAACCTATACATATGCCCGGTATTTCATAAACACCTTTGCGCTGGTGGTTCCCACCACACTGCTGACGCTGGTGTCCTGCTCCATCGTGGCCTATGGTTTTGCCAGATTTGATTTTCCCGGCAGCCAGTTCCTTTTCATGGTTCTCATAGCCACGCTGATGCTGCCCAATGCAATCATTATTATACCCAGATACGCATTGTTCAACAAGCTGGGCTGGCTGGACTCCTATATGACCTTTTACGCGCCGGCTGCCGTGGGATGCTACCCCTTCTTCGTGTTCATGATGGTGCAGTTCTTAAGGGGACTTCCAAGGGATTTGGATGAATCCGCCTGCATTGACGGATGCGGCCCCTTCCAGTGTTTTATACAGATCCTGCTTCCGCTGCTTAAGCCAGCCCTGTTTTCCGCCGGTCTGTTCCAGTTTTTATGGACCTGGAACGACTTTTTCAACACCAACATTTACATTAACACGGTTTCAAAATTTCCGCTGTCACTGGCCCTCAGGGTGAGCATTGACGTGACGTCCAATATAGAGTGGAACCAGGTCATGTCCATGGCGCTGGTGTCCGTGATTCCGCTGATTCTGCTTTTCTTTGCGGCCCAGAAATATTTTGTGGAGGGCATTGCCACATCAGGCCTGAAGGGATGATTGGGTAAAGGAATAAAAGGCGAAGAAATAAAAAAGCGGGGAAACAAAAATCAGATATTGAGGGGAGACGCAACAGTGAGATACGGTTCGTGATGGAGGAGGACAGGGCTGTCCTGCGTCTCAGGCGTATGCCGGCGGAGGGCGCCGTCCGTTCCCAGGGAGTGCTGGAGGTGTTCCAGGGGGATTACCAGGGAAGCTACGAAATAAGCCCCTGGCCCGTAACAGTGGACGGAACCGAAATCACAATCCGCAGGGACGACTGGGATATGGACCGGCTCTATGGAAAAGCTCTTGCTTTCGGGGCGCCATACAGCGCTGCGCGGAAGCTCTTTCCAGGCATTACAGGGGCAGGCTTCATTACATAAACGGGCTTAGGGCCATGGATACTCCGGGCGGGCTGTCATCGGACGGCCTCCATCCATCGGATCAGGGTCATGAAATGATAGCGGAAAGGCCTGCCGGATATATGGCAGAAAAAAGGAGGATTGATTGAGAATATGAGTACGTACAAAAATCCGATTCTGTATGCGGATTATTCCGACCCGGATGTGGCTCGGGTGGGGGAGGATTATTATATGGTATCCTCCTCCTTTGCCTATATTCCGGGGGTTCCGCTTTTACATTCCAAAGATCTGGTTCACTGGGAGCTGATTAATCACTGCGTTAAAAAGCTTCCCTTTGAGAAATATGCCCTTCCATGCCACGGCTCCGGCACATGGGCTCCATCCATCCGGTATCATGAGGGAACCTTCTTTGTGTTTATCCCGCTGGTGGATGAGGGAATCCTGGTTGCCAGAACCAGGGACCCCTACGGTGAGTTTGAATGTAATATGCTGTGCGAATCAAAGGGATGGATTGACCCCTGTCCTTTCTGGGACGATGACGGCAGGGCTTACATGATCTTTGCCTATGCAAAGAGCCGATCCGGTATAAAACACCGGCTTTCGCTGGTGGAAATGGATCCCCAGTGCCGCTGTCTTCTGGCAGAGCCAGGGCTTATATTTGACGGTGAACAGATTGCGCCTACATCGGAAGGGCCAAAGATGTACAAAAAGAATGGATATTACTATATTCTGATGCCCTCAGGGGGCGTGGAGACCGGATGGCAGTCCTGCCTCAGATCCAGGTCTGTCTATGGGCCCTACGACTATAAAGTGGTGATGCACCAGGGAAATTCCCGGGTAAACGGTCCGCACCAGGGGGGCTGGGTAACATCGCCCGACGGGAGGCACTGGTTCATCCATTTCCAGGATGTGGTGGAGCTGGGCAGAATCATCCATTTGCAGCCCATGTGTTTTCTGGATGACTGGCCATTTATTGGCCAGGACCAGAATGGAGACGGCATTGGGGAGCCGGTGGAGGAGTGGCCCGTGCCGTCAGAAGGAATGCCGGAATACGCCATCCGCCAGTCCGATGATTTTGCGGAGAAGACACTGGGGCTCCAATGGCAGTGGCAGGCCAATCCCAATACAGACTTTTATTCCCTGGAGGAACATCCGGGATACCTGCGGCTGTATTGCTACCGGAATCCGGGCAGGGAAAACCTGCTCTGGTATGCGCCCAATGTGCTGACCCAGATTCCGCAGAAACAAAAGCTGTCCATGACCGTGAAGCTGTCTCTTTCAGGCGGTGAGGACGGTGATTTTGGCGGAATCGGCATGGCGGGCCATGATTACGGATATGCGGGTTTGTACTACACGGGAAAGGGAATTCAGGTAAGATGTTACCGGGGAACGGTCACGGATCCCATGTTTGAGGGGGAAGCCGGTGAGAAGCTGGTCTTTTCACGGGAGGCAGAGGGGGAACAGGCCTGGTTCAGGCTGACCCTGGAGGAAGATAAGACGTATGGCTTTTCCTATTCTCCTGACGGCAGGAACTTTACCCGGATCGAATATTCATTTCCCCTGAAACGTGCCACATGGACCGGCGCAAAACTCTGCCTGTGGTCCTGCTCACGGGAAAACCGGGAGTCTGGGGGATATTGTGATTATGAGTATGTGGAAATAAAATAAAAAACAAGGCTGTCTGCGTAAGACAGCCTTTGTTTATGATGCGGATACAGGAACAGGTTCTAATGAACCTCCATATTCTTCCGGTATAAAATCAACAGTCCCTTCAGGAGCAGGGCGTCGTCCACCAGTATCTTATGGCGGCACAGCGGCGTGATGAACTTGGCCAGTCCGCCGGTGGCGATGATGGTGGGAGGCTCTCCCAGCTCCTTTTCCATGCGGTCCAGAATCCCGTCTATCATGTCCACGTTGCCGTAAATGATGCCGGAGCGCATACAGTCAATGGTATTCTTCCCGATGACATGGCTGGGAACCTCCAGGCTGATGTAGGGCAGCTGGGCCGTCTTGCTGCTGAGCGAGTTAAGGGAGACCTTGAGGCCGGGAAGGACGACACCGCCAGCGTGGTGGCCGTGCCCATATCTATGACCACCAGGGGAAGGGGATGTTCGTGGCTGGCTGCCACCGCGTCCACAATCTGGTCGCTGCCAACGGTCTTGGGGTTGTCCATGATGATATTCATGCCGGTTTTCATGCCGGAACCCACCAGCAGCGGACGGTTTCCCGTCACCTTTTCCACGGCGCTCAGGATGGTGGAATTAACAGGGGGAACCACGGAAGAGAGAATGGCTCCTTCTATGCTTGCAATATCAATCTGATGCATCTCCAGGATGTTCTTAAAGCTCACCGCGTATTCCGTATCCGTTCGTCCCTGGTCCGTGGTGACCCGTTCTATGAAATAGGTTTTTGTCTCGTCTATGCCGCCGATGACCGTATTGGTATTGCCCATGTCGATTGCTAAAATCATTGGGGGAACTCCTTTCAATCATTTAGGATGTATGTTATACTTTAACATGGATTGTAACATAGAAAAAGAGGAAAGACAACCGGAGGAATCATATGTTAAAAGGAAAGACAGTCCTTCTTGGCGTGACAGGAAGCATCGCGGCTTATAAGACAGCCGGCCTGGCCAGCATGCTGGTTAAAAAGGGCGTGAAGGTCCATGCTCTGATGACGGAGAACGCCACTCACTTCATTAATCCCATAACCTTCGAGAGCCTGACAGGCAACAAATGTCTGGTGGATACATTTGACAGGAATTTTGAATTCAGCGTGGAGCATGTGGCCCTGGCAAAACAGGCGGATGTGGTGATGATTGCTCCCGCGTCGGCAAATGTCATCGGGAAGATTGCCCACGGCATTGCGGATGATATGCTGACCACTACGGTCATGGCATGCAGGTGCAAAAAAATACTGGCGCCGGCCATGAACACCAACATGTACGAGAATCCCATTTTACAGGACAACCTTGATATTTGCAGGCGCTATGGTATGGAAGTCATAACTCCGGCCTGGGGCTACCTGGCCTGCGGGGATACCGGGGCCGGAAAGATGCCGGAGCCGGAGGTATTGTACGAATATATACTGCGGGAGGCCGGCTATCCCGGAGATTTGGCCGGCAGACGGATTCTTGTGACAGCCGGGCCTACCAGGGAGTCCATTGACCCGGTGCGCTATATCACAAATCATTCCACGGGCAAGATGGGGTATGCCATTGCCAGGGTGGCGGCCTACAGGGGAGCCGACGTTACCCTGGTAAGCGGTCCGGTGGACCTGGACCGCCCTTTGTTTGTGGAGACGGTTCCGGTGGAGAGCGCCAGGGAAATGTTTGAGGCGGTTACCGCAAGGAGCGGAGAGCAGGACATCATCGTCAAGGCAGCGGCGGGGGCGGATTACCGGCCTTCCACGGTGGGAACAGAAAAAATCAAGAAATCCGACGGTGATTTATCCATCGCCCTGGAGCGGACTGACGACATCCTGGGGTGGCTGGGGCAGAACCGGAGGGACGGACAGTTCCTCTGCGGATTTTCCATGGAGACCCAGAATATGCTGGAGAATTCCAGGGCCAAGCTGGCAAAAAAGCAGATTGATATGATTGTAGCCAACAACCTGAAGGTGGAGGGCGCGGGGTTCGGCACGGACACCAATGTGGTGACGCTCATTACCAGGGAGAGCGAGACGGAACTTCCCATCATGTCCAAGGAAGAGGTGGCTGACCGCCTGCTGACCGAGATTTTGAAACGGACAAAAGGACAGGGAGGATTGAATCCTGCATGAAACAGGGTTCAGTCCTTTTTTTCTTTCCTGCTCCCCGTGCTTTGCCGGAGGACAGACTGACAATATCTTAACAAAGTCGTTGTGAAATGTATCTAAAAAAACGTGGAATTCACGGCTAATACCCTGCCTGTATTGTGGCCTTTGACTAAAATGGCAAAACGGAAATATGAATATTGACTTTGAAACTGTCAGAATGTATAATTAAATCATGCTTGAAACGGGTTTCAAGAATAAAACACACAAAGGGCGGAAGGGCCGGAAGGCTGTAATCTGCAGACAGGCAGGATGGTGGACTTATGACGAGCATACGTGATGTGGCGAAGCTGGCTGGCGTATCCCCCTCAACCGTATCCAGGGTAATGAACGGCACGGCCAGAGTGGATGATGAGAAGAGGCAGAAGGTGGAACGGGCTATATCAGAAACCGGTTTCAAACCGAATGAGGTAGCCAGGTCGCTTTACAAGCGTTCATCCAAAATCATCGGCATACTGGTGCCAAACATTATCAATCCCTTTTTTAATGAGCTGGCGGGGGCTGTGGAAGAAGAATGTGACCGCAGGGGATACCGCCTGACGCTCTGCAACTCCAACGATGATTTGGAAAAGGAGAAGCGGAACTTAAGCCTGCTGGAGCGGATGAACGCAGACGGAGTCATCCTGATGACCAACATGGACGAGATACATAAGGAAGTGGGAAACTGCCGGATTCCGGTCGTGATGATTGACCGGCAGATTGAGGGGGGCAAGGAAATTGCCTGTATCCAGTCCAACCATTACCAGGGCGGGCGGATGTCCATGGAGCATCTTTTGGAATGCGGCTGCAGGCATATTGTGCAGATGAGCGGTCCGCTCCATCTGTCCAGTGCCAGAAAGCGCCACCAGGGATATCTGGATGTGTGCGGGGAGCGGGGAATCGAGCCTGCCTGCATAGAGGGAAATTACAGTTTTGAATCGGGAACCGAGATGGCAGAGCGGCTGTTGGAGAAGTATCCGGATACGGATGGAATCATAGCGGCTAACGACATGGTGGCCATATCGGTTTATAAGGAGCTTCACAGGAAAGGCATAAGGGTGCCGGAGGATATACAGTTAATCGGGTTTGACAACATTTCCCTCAGCAGCCTGTTCACGCCGGAGATTACCACCATTGCCCAGCCCATAAAAAAGATGGGGCAGGATGCGGTTCGGATGCTGACAGAATACGTTGCCGGAGCTCAGATTAACAGGAATAAGGTATTCGATGTCAAGCTGATTAAAAGGGACACAACTCTTTAGGGAATGTCCGCAGCGCAGTACCAGGACATTCCCAGGCATCAAAGGGATAAAATAAAATGTAAAGTAGAAAAGGAGGAACTATGAAGACAGCAGTGGTAGGCAGCATCAACATGGACATGACAGTGACAGCCGAGAGGATTCCCTTAAAGGGGGAAACGCTGAAAGGAGAGGACATCCGCTACATACCCGGAGGAAAGGGTGCCAATCAGGCCGTTGCCATGGCAAAGCTGGGGGCGGATGTGGAGATGTTCGGCTGTGTGGGCGACGATGAGGCCGGAAGAAGCCTCATAAAAAACATGGAGGACATGGGAGTGGGAACCACCCACATTAAAGTGGCTCCCGGAGTGAACACAGGTCTGGCGGTCATTACCGTAGGGGATCACGACAATACGATTGTGGTGGTGGCGGGAGCCAATGACAGGGTGGACCGGGAATACGTGGACAGCATAAAGGATGCTCTGCTGGCATGCGGCATCGTATTGCTGCAGCATGAGATTCCCCAGGATACCATCGAGTATGTAATTGATATCTGCCATGAAAATGGCGTAAAGGTGGTACTGAATCCCGGACCGGCCAGACCGGTGAAGCCGGAAGTACTGGCAAAGGTGGATTATCTTACGCCAAATGAACACGAGGCAGCCATCCTGTTCGGGGATATGCCTGTGGAGGAGATGCTTAAGGCATATCCCGGCAAGCTGGTGATTACCCAGGGATCTAAAGGCGTATCCACATGCCTTCCAACAGGAGAAATTCTTACCGTACCTGCCAGAAAAGCCAATGTGGTGGACACCACAGGAGCAGGAGACACATTAAACGGGGCATTTACCGTACAGATTGCGGGGGGCAGCACCATGGAGGAAGCGCTCCGGTTTGCCAACACGGCGGCCAGCCTGTCCACTGAGCGGTTCGGAGCCCAGGGCGGAATGCCTGTCCGCAGCCAGGTACTGGAGGCTATGCATCAGGAGAAAATGTAACGCATTGACAGACACGCTTTTGTCGTAAAGAAGACGGAGGAACAGAACATGAAGAGACACGGCATACTCAACAGCAATATTTCCAGGGTACTGTCAGCCATGGGGCATACGGACAGAATCGCAATCGCTGACTGCGGACTGCCCGTGCCAGAGGGGACAGAGCGCATTGATTTGGCTGTGACATTTGGAAATCCCCGGTTTATGGACGTATTGAAAGCGGTTTCAAACGATATGAAAATAGAAGCAGTGGTTCTGGCAGAGGAAATCAAAGAACAGAATCCACAAATCCTGGAGGAAATCCAGGAGCTTTTTGCCAGCTTTGAAACCGGTTTCAAACCAGAAAAAGTGGAATTTGTCTCGCATACCCGCTTTAAGGAGATGACAAAGGAATGCAGGGCCGTTATCCGGACCGGAGAGACAAAGCCCTATGCCAACATCATCCTGCAGTCCGGCTGTATCTTTTAGAGCAGAATTTATCTGGAGGAAAACAATATGAAAATTGAAATGAAAGGAATCAACAAATCCTTTGGTCAGAACCAGGTCCTAAGGGATGCCGGCTTTGTGCTGGATGACGGAGAGGTACACGCCCTGATGGGAGAAAACGGCGCGGGCAAGTCCACGCTGATGAAAATTCTGACCGGCGTCTACACCCGCGACGGGGGCACCGTCATTGTGGACGGAAAAGAAGTGACCTACAAAAATCCCCAGGAAGCGGAAAAGGCAGGCATTGTCTTTATCCAGCAGGAGCTGAACGTACTGTTCGACCTGACGGTTGAGGAAAACCTTTTCCTGGGCAAGGAAATCAAAAAGGGGTTTGGAATATGTGACCGGAAGGCCATGAGGGCAAAGGCAGAGGAAATCTTAAAACGTCTGGGAGTCAGCATCCCCACGGACAAGGTGATGTCTGGGCTTTCCGTGGGCCAGCAGCAGATGATAGAAATTTGTAAGGCATTGATGGTGGATGCAAAGGTCATCATCATGGATGAACCCACGGCAGCTCTAACCCAGAGCGAGACAGAGGTGTTGTTTGAGGTGATGCAGTCCCTGAGGAAAAAGGGAGTGTCCATCGTCTATATATCCCACCGCATGGAGGAGATTTTTGAGCTTTGCGACCGCATCTCCGTTCTCAGGGACGGCACATACATAGGCACAAAGAAGATTCCGGAAACTAATATGAATGAAATCGTCAAAATGATGATTGGCCGTGAAATCGGCGAGCGGTATCCAAAACGTGACTGCGCCATCGGCAGCGAGGTGTTCCGGGTGGAGGAACTCACAAAGGAGGGGGTGTTCCACGATGTGAATTTCTCCGTAAAGGCCGGTGAGGTTCTGGGAGTATCCGGACTGATGGGAGCGGGGCGAACGGAAATCATGCAGGCTATTTTCGGAAACCTGTCCTATGACAGGGGCAGCATTTTCATCGGCGGAAAACAGGCGGTGATTAAGAATCCGCTGCAGGCCATTGAGCATGGAATCGGATTTATAACAGAGGACCGCAAGACAGAGGGGCTTCTGCTGGAGGAGAGCATTGAGAAAAATGTATCCCTGACCAATCTGGAGCGTATCTCAGGCAAGGGCAGGGTGGTAATCAGCAGGGAGAAGGAAAGAGGGCTGGTCACAAAGGCCATAGAGGAGCTTCATATCAGGTGTTTCGGGCCCGGACACGAGTGCGTGAACTTAAGCGGCGGCAACCAGCAGAAGGTGGTATTCGCAAAATGGATTTACACAGAACCCAGAATACTGATTCTGGATGAGCCCACAAGAGGCGTGGACATCGGCGCCAAGAAGGAGATATACAGCATCATAAACCAGCTGGCCGAAAAGGGGGTCGCCATTATCATGGTGTCCTCTGAGCTGCCGGAGGTATTGGGAATGAGCGACCGGATTATGGTGGTGCGCGAAGGTATGGTCAGGGGAATCATCAATCAGGGTGAGGCTGACCAGGAGAAGATAATGACATTGGCTACGGGAGGTACCTTATAATGAATGAAAATAAGAATAAAGTCATCAATTACGCCCAGGATTTCGGGGCGCTCATCGCCCTTATCCTGCTGATGGCAGGCATCAGCATTGCCAGCCCAAGTTTCCGCACCGGGGCCAATTTCCTGTCCCTGCTGCGCCAGTCCTCCATCAACGGACTCATTGCCTTCGGCATGACCTTTGTCATCCTGACGGATGCCATTGACTTATCCGTGGGCTCTGTGCTGGCCCTCAGCACGGCTCTGTGCGCCGGGATGATTACGGCCGGAGTGCCGGCCGGCCTGGCCATGATTCTGGCGCTGGTCCTTGGATGCGCCATGGGCGTGATCAGCGGCGTTATGGTCACCAAGGGACGTCTGCAGCCCTTTATCGCAACCCTGATTACCATGACGGTATACCGCGGCCTGACCATGATATACACCAACGGTAAGCCAATCTCCAACCTGGGAGACAGCTTTATCCTGAAGGTGGTTGGAAAGGGAAAGTTCTACGGCGTCCCGATTCCGGTTATCCTTCTGATATTCCTGTTCCTGCTCTTTTATTTCCTGTTAAATAAGACCACCTTCGGGCGCAGGATTTACGCGACCGGAAGCAACTGGAAATCAGCCAAGCTGGCCGGCGTGAACATACACAGGACAAAAATCATCGCCTATGCCATTTCCGGTACCATGGCAGCATTATCCGGCCTGATTCTGCTCTCCAGACTGGGATCCGCGCAGCCCACCCTGGGAAGCGGCTATGAGCTGGACGCCATCGCCGCTGTGGCCCTGGGAGGCACCAGCATGAGCGGCGGCAGAGGAAAAATCTACGGAACCCTGATTGGCGTACTGATTATCGCGGTGCTGAACAACGGCCTTAATATCCTGGGCGTATCTTCCTACTATCAGGACGTAATCAAAGGTTTGGTTATCCTGATTGCGGTACTCTCAGACCGCAAGAGATAGGAATACGTTAAACTGCACACATGAATCTGTTATGAATGTAAGAATATGAATTTCGGGAGGGAAAGATCGTGAAGATTAAGAAAATACTGGCTCTTATGGTAATTGGCACAATGCTTGTGACAATGGGCGGCTGCAACGCCATCACCATTGACGGGGAGGAAAACGTCAGGGAGGGAAGCAGCGGAAACGTGATTGGTTTCTCTGTCTCCACCCTGAACAACCCATTTTTCGTGACCTTGACGGAAGGAGCCAAGAAGGCCGCGTCGGAAAAGAATGTGGAGCTGGTGGTGGTGGACGCGGGAGACGACGCTGCCAAGCAGACCAGCGACATCGAGGATTTGGTGTCCAGAAATGTGGGCGTGCTGATTGTCAACCCGGTGGATTCGGACGCGGTGGCCCCGGCGGTAAAGAGCGCCATGTCCCAGGGAATCAAGGTGATTGCGGTGGACCGCGGCGTCAACGGAGTGGATGTGGACTGCCAGATTGCCTCGGACAATGTGGCGGGAGCCAGGATGGCAACAGAGTATCTCATGGAGCTTGTGGGCGAGGGCGCCAAGGTGGCTGAGCTGCAGGGCGTGCCGGGGGCCTCGGCCACCATTGACAGAGGCGAGGGATTCCATCAGGTGGCAGACAAATCCCTTCAGGTGGCTGCCAGCCAGACCGCTAATTTCAACCGCGCGGAGGGCATGACGGTCATGGAGAACATCCTTCAGTCCGACGGCGCCATCAAGGGTGTGTTTGCCCACAATGACGAGATGGCCCTTGGGGCGGTGGAGGCAGTTGCCGCTTCCGGAAAGGACATAAAGATTGTGGGATTTGACGCCACGGACGACGCCCAGAAGGCGGTGAAGGACGGCAAAATGGCGGCCACGGTTGCCCAGAAGCCGGATAAGATGGGGGAGACAGCTATTGAGACCGCTGTCAAAATCATGGCAGGGGAGACTGCGGACAAATCCATACCCGTGGAAGTAGAGCTGATTAAATAGGTGAAACAGATTGACAGATGAGAAATGGACCCGCCAGAACCGGAATTTCCGGATTGGGGCGGGTCCGCTGCTGTTTTTATATTACGATTCATGGCGCGCCAGCAGTCCCTGCCAGCAACGGCAATTTACAGAGATTTCCATAGAATGGACGGAAAAACTGAGGGAAGATCGCAGGAGGGAAATTCAAAAGCCAAAGGCCAAAGGCCTTGACTTATGATTCCAATCATAATAGAATAAAAACTGGATGATTTTGGGCGTACTTCCAAAGTACGTCTATCTTTTACTCAATGGAAAACGGAGGACGAATAACTTGTCACAGATAGATAACCAGATGACAGAAGAGATAAAAAAGCGGAGGACATTTGCAATCATATCCCACCCCGATGCCGGCAAGACCACGCTGACAGAAAAATTCCTGCTGTACGGCGGCGCCATCAACCTGGCCGGAACCGTCAAGGGGCGCAAGGCTGCCAAGCATGCTGTGTCCGACTGGATGGAGATTGAGAAGGAGAGAGGTATCTCGGTGACCTCCTCTGCCATGCAGTTTAATTACGACGGATTCTGCATCAATATCCTGGACACACCGGGACACCAGGATTTCTCGGAGGATACTTACCGTACCCTGATGGCGGCAGACTCCGCGGTCATGGTCATAGACGGTTCAAAGGGTGTGGAGGCGCAGACCATCAAGCTGTTTAAGGTATGCGTCATGCGTCATATCCCTATCTTTACTTTTATCAATAAGTTTGACCGGGAGGCCAGGGACCCTTACGAGCTTCTGGACGAGATTGAGGAAGTGCTGGGAATCCGCACATGCCCTGTAAACTGGCCCATTGGATGCGGCAAGAGCTTTAAGGGCGTATACGACCGGTTCTCGAAGAAGATAACCACCTTCCGGGCTGCCATGGGCGGTGCGAAGGAGGTGGACAGCCAGGAGTTTGACGTGGACTGTGCGGATGTGGATTCCATAATCGGACAGGACTATCACCAGCAGCTGAGGGATGACATCGAGCTCCTTGACGGGGCCAGTGATGAGCTGGATATGGAGCGTGTCAGGATTGGGGATTTATCCCCTGTGTTTTTTGGTTCGGCCCTGACCAATTTTGGCGTGGAGACCTTTCTGGAGCATTTCCTTAAAATGACCACGCCGCCTCTTTCCAGAAAGACACTGGACGGGAAGATAGACCCATTCCGCCCTGATTTCTCCGCTTTTGTATTTAAAATCCAGGCCAACATGAACAAGGCTCACAGGGACAGAATTGCTTTCATGCGCATCTGCTCCGGCAAGTTCGAGGCAGGCATGGAGGTAAACCATGTGCAGGGAGGAAAGAAGCTCCGTCTGACCCAGCCCCAGCAGCTCATGGCCCAGGACCGGAAAATCGTGGAGGAGGCATATGCCGGCGATATCATCGGTATATTCGACCCGGGAATTTTCGCCATCGGCGATACCCTGTGCGTTTCCAATGAGAAGTTCCAGTTTGAGGGAATACCCACCTTTGCGCCGGAGCATTTTGCCAGGGTGCGTCAGGTGGATACCATGAAGCGCAAACAGTTCATAAAGGGTGTGAACCAGATTGCCCAGGAGGGTGCAATCCAGATATTCCAGGAGTTTAATTCCGGTATGGAGGAAATCATAGTAGGTGTAGTGGGCGTACTGCAGTTTGAAGTGCTGACCTACCGTCTGCGAAACGAATATAATGTGGAAGTCATACTGGAGAAGCTGCCCTTTGAGCACATACGCTGGGTGGAGAATCCGGGCGAGGTGGATGTGGCCAGGATTCAGGGTACGTCTGATATGAAACGAATTAAGGACTTAAAGAACAATCCGCTGCTGCTGTTTATCAACAGCTGGAGCGTGGGCATGGTATTGGACCGCAATCCGGCACTGAAGCTCTCAGAATTCGGAAGAGCCTGATCCCATGCAAGGAACAGGACCACGGGACCAGACTACGGTCCCTGAATGCTCATAACGAGGAGGTAAAAATCATGAGTAAAATTGATGATGTAAGGGCTGCCATGGTGGAGGCCATGAAGGCCAAGGACAAGGCCAGGAAGGATTCCCTTTCCATGCTGCTGTCTGCCCTCAAGAATGCGGAAATCAACAAGAGGGAGCCTTTGACGGAAGAAGAGGAGAACGCGGTCGTCAAGAAGGAAATCAAGCAGACCCAGGAGACATACGAGATGGCACCGGCGGACCGTGAGGACATCCGGTCGGAGGCAGCCGCCAGGATGGCTGTATATAAGGAGTTTGCGCCGGTAGACATGAGCGTGGAGCAGATTCGGGAAGTCATAGCCTCTGTTCTGTCTGAGCTGGGAATCGGGAATCCCACGGCCAAGGATAAGG
>OATI01000874.1_pt1 | contig 18441 bp, 18 predicted proteins | sample 1494981 | NCBI WGS metagenome assembly OATI01 (sample SAMEA2579952, study PRJEB22360) | human gut metagenome
GCAGGCGGGGAGCACCAGCTTCGGATTGGTCAGCCAGTTGACCCTGCTTCCGATGACCTGGTTGATAATGCCGTACTCTGCGTTGAAAATCCATTTCCACACCATGGCTATGGCCGCGGGCGCAACCACCATGGGAAGGAAATAGATGGCCCTGAAAGCCGCCTTTGCCCGAATCTTGGCATTGAGCAGAACAGCGGTCAGCAGGGAAAGGAATATTCCCAGGGGCACGGTCAGAATACAGAAGTAAATGGAATTCCAGGTAGCCTTCCAAAACTCCCTGCTTCCAAACATCTGCACGTAATTCTCCACCCCGCTGACCTCATAGTACCCAAAGGGATGGGTGGTGGAAAAGCTCAGTACCAGGGTCTGCAGGAACGGATATACGTTCAGCACAATCAGACCTATTATCGTAGGGGCAATGAGCAGATAGCCCCATTTTGCATCCTCTGTCAAACATTGTTTCTTACCCATCATTTTCCTCCAATCCTGCCATTATTACAGCGCCTTTGACTCGTCCACCAGTTTCTGCATGTCCTCCAGTCCCTGGTCCAGACTCAGCTCGCCGCTGTATATCTTTAACAGCAGGTCATTAATCTGGGTTTTCCACTTGGGTCTGGATGCGTTATTGACGCTCTGCACGCCATAAGGAAACATATCCACGCATTTCTGGACATCCAATTTGTAGTCATATTGGTCAAAGGCGCTTATCCACGTATCCTCCAGACCTTTGTAGGCCGGTATGGCGGCGCCTGACAGCCCCTGGACCCTCTGTCCTTCCTCAGAACCTGCAAATTTCAGGAAATCCCTTGCGTATTCCAGCTTCTTTCCCTTGGCTCCGGTGGAATAGCACAGGCCGTTGGATATGGTGGCCCTGCCGTCTCCCCGGACCGGGTCCGGACACTTGGGAAGCACGGCCACGTCCCATTTTCCAATCATCTCCTTGTTATTTTCCATGAAGGAGATAAGGTTCCAGTTTCCCTCCAGGTACATGGCTCCCTGCTCTGACATAAACGCGTTGCCCGGAGCTGTCTCAGCAAAATAGTTCTGGTCAGGGCACCACGGCTCCTTCTGGAGGCCGATGTAAAATTCCATGGCCTTCCTGGTACCGTAATCCAGGAACCCTGCCTTTGTCTTATCCTCGTTCAGTATGTATCCCCCTGCCTGGTATACGAAATTCCAGTATCCCAGCTGATCATCCGCATATGCCATATATCCGTATTTTCCGGTTTTTTCATGAATCCGGGCAGACGCAGACTTCAGGTCATCCCACGTCCAGGACTCATCGGGGTAAGCCACTCCTGCCGCGTCAAACATCTCTCTGTTATAGACCAGGCAGATCGTATCCTTATCTTTGGGAACCCCATACATCCTTCCGTCGGAACCCCTGGCATTTGCCAGTGAAATATCCGAAAAGTGGGTGGTATAATAGTCCGGCTCCACATCGTCATATAAATCCGTCACATCCTCCAGTTTTCCATAATCCGCATATTTGAGAATCTGATTGGTGTGCATCCAGAAGATGTCCGGCAGCTGTCCTGACTCTGCCGCCGCATCCAGCTTGGTCCAATATTCATCCCAGCTGGTGACCTGAACCTGGATTTCCACCTCCGGGTTCTTATCCATATAAGCCCTGGCTACCGCTTCCATGCCGCCTCTCTGGGCATTGTCCCAAATCTGGAAGTTCAGATGCACCAAGCCGTCCGAGGCTCTGGTTCCGAAGCTGCATCCTCCCAGCAAAGCTGCCCAATCAGATCCCCACCAAGCCGCCCCCCAGCCCGCCTGCCGCCGCTGTTAGCAATCCCTTTTTGAACGTTTTAAGCATAATATACCCCCTGTCATCCCTGTTTCTTCTATTCTAAAAACATCCAATTTGTCGCCTTCATTCCATCCGGATTTCCTTGGTAACTACATGATATCATGGGTTTTAAAGCAGGTAAATATTCTGCTTTCGCAAAAAATATACCCAAATACTATTTTTATACCTATAACTTGATATAGGCTGGCATTTGGGTATATAATGATTAAAAAGGGGGTTTTCAGGCAATGAGCAATGTACTGTTTTCCATATTTCCCAACGAACGTTTTGTGGATTTGGGTTTATATCAATACGGCTGGGAACAATGTGAACCGCTGCACTCCTACGGTCCCTACGCCAGGAACCACTATCTGTTCCACTACTGCATATCCGGCACAGGCACCCTCATATCCACGGATTCCAAGGGCGTGTCCCACACCTACCAGATTAAAAGCGGAGAAGGGTTCCTGATTTATCCTAAACAGATCAACACCTACTTTGCGGACAAGAACCATCCCTGGGAGTACACCTGGGTGGAGTTTGACGGCCTCCGTGTTAAGGAAGCCCTGGAGCTGGCAGGACTGACCATGGATGCCCCTGTATACCATTCCAATGCCCGGGACTTAAGCCTGGAGCTGAAAAATGAAATGCTCTACATTGCCAGGCACTCCGACCAGTCGCCCTTCCACCTGATTGGCCATCTTTATCTGCTCCTGGACTATCTGACCCGCTCCTCCGCCTCCCGCAGACTGTTAAAAACAGGCCGTCTCCAGGACTTTTATATACGGGAAGCCACCTCCTTTATCGAGCAGAACTTCCAGAACGACATATCGGTGGAGGACATCGCGGCCTTCTGCAATCTGAACCGCAGCTACTTCGGCAAAATCTTCCGCGACGCGGTGGGTAAGAGTCCTCAGGAATTCCTTATCAGCTACCGCATGACCAAGGCAGCCGAACTGCTGAAACTCACGGAACTGTCCATAAACGACCTCAGCAATGCGGTGGGCTATCCCAACCAGCTCCATTTTTCCCGTGCCTTCAAAAAAACATACGGCATCCCGCCACGCCAGTGGCGCCAGGAAAACAAGATGGCTCCGGTCACCTAGTACTACAGCGCCGGAGCCAATATCACTTCCAATATCACTTACAGATACTTTTCCTCATATTCCTACACGGATATGGGCCTGCTGAACAGATATCCCTGGGCTGTCTCCACCCCGCAGGTATGAAGCACGTTGAGGGGGGCGCAGCGTACCCCACATACGATCCAGACGCTGTTTCTGCTCCCGGTCGGCATTTCCCTGAAGATTGTGTTAAGTATAACACCAAATTTCATTAAATCCAGTGGGTTTTTACTTTTTATCCTAAATGTTACCACTGGGGTGACTTCCCTCTGAAAATGTTATATAATATTGGGTATTAAAGCATTACGGAGAATAAATATGGATTTAATCAGCCAGTTCATAGAGAATTACAAGAAAAAGATAAACTTTTATGAGACAGCCGGCCGGATGGCTGCCAGGCAGCTGGAAAACGCCCTTCAGGCAGCCGGTATCCGGGCCATTGTGACCTCCCGCGCCAAAGCTCCGGGGCGTCTGAAAAGCAAGGTCCTCATACGCAATTCCAGGCGGTCGGTCCCCTATAAAAACATGCGTGAGATATATGAAGATATTGCGGACCTGTGCGGTGTCAGGGTGTCACTGTACTTCCCCGGTGACCGCGATAAGGCGGACAGCCTTATTAACGACCTCTTCCTCCTTCTGGAAACCAAACAGTTTCCGGAACAGTCCAAGGCGCCTTCTTATAACAAGCGTTTTTCCGGTTACTGGGCCAACCATTACCGGGCCCACATGAGGGAGGAGTCGCTGGACCGTTCCCAGAAAAAGTATACCACGGCCCGCATTGAGATACAGGTGGCCTCGGTCCTTATGCACGCCTGGTCCGAGGTGGAGCACGACCTGGTCTACAAGCCCCTGCAGGGAACATTGTCCGACGAGGAGCTGGCGATTCTGGACGAGCTGAACGGCCTGGTCCTTGCCGGCGAGATTGCCCTGGAGCGTCTTCAGAACGCGGGCAATGAGCGCATACGGAACAAAAACGCAGAGTTCGGATCCCAGTACGAGCTGGCTTCCTACCTGTATAATTATCTCAGCAACAACTTCCGCCCCGAGGATATAGAGCTGCGCATGGGCAATATTGAGCTGCTGTTCAAACTCAGCAGCCGCCTGAAGATAAACAGCGTAAAGGAGCTGGAACCGGTACTAAAATCCGTGAAATTCGAGAAGGACCGGCGCAACATCTCCCAGCAGATCATTGACCAGATGATTACGGGAAGTGAAAAGCGCTACCACATCTACCAGGAGCTGCGGGCCGGTCAGGACGGCATCAGCGAGGACGAGCGCCATGCAGTGGAATACTTCTTCAGCCAGTGGGTTCCCCTGGAACAGCTGCTTAACCGCGTCTCCTCCAAAAACTCCCCCAAGGTGCGGGGAGCCTTCAACATCAATACCCTGAAGCGGCTGAATCTGCTGGACAGGGAATGCATCAACCAGATTGTGTCCCTGCGCAAGATTCGCAATGTGCTGATTCACGATATCGAGATTCCGGAAGCAGATTATATCAACCGGCAGGGAGACGAGGCCCAGTCCCTGTTACACAAGCTGTCGGAACAGTTTGCCGACCCTGCTTAAGCTAAAAGGTTTGCTTAAAACGGCTGCTGTTGTCTATGCCTGTCCCCAGAATCTGCGGATTTCCTCCCGGCTCAGCCCCAGCGCAAACTCCTTTTTCAGCACCAGGAACTGTTCCAGTTCCAGCAGACTCAAGTATAACAAGGCCCGGCTCTCAAATTCCTGCCTGTGGACAGGAAGAGGCTGGGCCTTCATTTGTAATTTCACCTGTTCAAGCTCATCCAGCAATCCCAGGGCATTGTTTCTTTCGTGAAAGGAACCGCTTACGGATTCAAGCAGGGACGCCACCACAGACGCCTGGTCCGGTTTGGACTCCATTCGCGAAAAACAGTCCCGCATTCTGCACAGGATGGCAAACTGGTTTTTCCGCAGCCCCATGTAGCCAAGGTAATAGCGTGTGTCCGCCAAAAGACTGTTCTCCATCCCCTCATAGGCCCTGCGCTCTCCCTGCTCCAGGGCCTGTTCCAGGGCCTGAAACCCGTGTCCGCCCGTCCGTGCTCCATTCTCTCCCGGCTCCCCAAGCTCTGATGCCATCTGGCTCAGCAGGCAGATAAACTTTTCTTCAATTTCCCTCTGGGCAGAACGTATGGCTGCCCCCGATCCCGGAATATACAGGTTGAGTAAAACTCCCATACCCGTTCCCACAAACAGCAGAAGAGCTTCATTGGCAATGTCCGCCATTCCCATGGAACCCTCGGCCAGAATATGGGTCATCAGGACCGTGTTCACGGATATCCCCTCCTGTATGCCCCATTTCATGCACAGCGGAGTAAACATCAGAAGAAAAATCCCCATAGCCAAAGGCCGGTATCCTGCCAATGCAAAGGATACCGGCCCCAGGACCATCGCGGCCAGGAAAGCTAACAGCCTCCCGGCCGTGACCCGTAAGGTTTCCCGCTTCGTATCCTGGATGCTGAGCAGGGTAATCACGCCAGCGGAGGAGCTGTACCTAAGGCCCAGCGCCTGGGCAGCAGCCATGGCCAGCAGACTTCCCACGGCTATTTTTAAGATTTTAAGAAAACGGCCGTACCTCTGCATATACACCTCCCGGTAAATTTCTGACTGGCATTGCCTTCCATTATCTGTCATAGCCGTACAGCAGGCCCGCTGTCATAAATATGCCGCTGAGCGCCCCGCAAACCTCACGCAGCCGCCCCATACCGCCTCCAAAGGAAGAACCCAACCGCAGAGCCTCCTTTTCATCCATGCCGTGCAGATCGCAGAACGCTGTAAATACAGACTGGGCACAGTTATATCCGTCCAGAAACAGCCCCATGGCCTTTCCCGCATGGACGCTTGATTCCACATCGATTGTCATAAGCTATCCTCATCCGGAACAATCACTTAAAATTATACTCGGTTACGATTTTCTCTCGTCCGGTGGTCACATCCGTAAAATATTCATACAGACAGATTCCCAGATAAGAACCTGATATATTCCACACATTCCTGTAGCCCCGGTTCACAAGGGCCATACACGCATTATAGCTTCTCTGGCTGGAACGGCAGTGGAGATATACAGGACGATCCGCCGGTATCTCATCCAGACGGTCCCGCAGCTCTGACAACGGGATATTGACGGATGTCTTTAAGTGGCCCAGGCTGTACTCATTCCTTTCGCGGACATCAATGATATACGCGCCTGTCTCCACCAGATCCCGTACCTTTGTCACAGGCACCTGCCTTACCCGTCCATAGAGCAGGTTCAGGGCCACCAGGGCCGCCTGGTTCACCACATCCTTGGCAGTACCGAATACAGGAGAATAGCACAGCTCCAGCTCCTTTAAATCCTCCAGAGCTCCTCCCATGGAAATCATGGCCGCAATGACATCTATCCTCTTATCCACATTCCCCCGTCCAATGGCCTGGGCTCCCAGAATCCTTCCTGTAGGATATTCATAAACCAGTTTAAAGTGCATGGGAGAGCTTCCCGGCATCAGCCCAACCTTATCCGTTGGGATAATATAGACGGAATCATGGGGAATACCGGCTGCACCGGCTGTCTTTTCGTTCAGCCCGGTTGCTGCCGCGTTCAGGTCAAAAATACGGACCGCGCAGGAACCAATAACCCCCTTATTATTATGGGGAATGCCGTACATATGGTCCGCCGCTGCCCTGGCCTGTCTCTGGGCCGGGCCTGCCAGCGCCAGCCTGGACGGCTTATGGGTCAGCCTGTTAAACACCTCTATGGCGTCTCCCACCGCATAGATGTCAGGGTCGCTTGTCCTGTAATTGTGGTCCACCTTAATGGCTCCTGTCTCTCCCAGCTCCAGGCCCATGGCCTTAGCCAGTCCTGTCTCAGGCGCAGCCCCGATAGCCAGCACGGTCATGCCTGCCTTGACTTCCTTTCCCGAAGCCAGGGTAATGCTTTCTTCCCCGATGGCGCTGACACCGTCATTTACAATCACATCCACTCCATGGTCCAGCAGCTCCTTCTGGAGCATCTGCACCATATCATAATCAAAGGGCGCCATGATCTGGTCCTGGGCCTCAATGACGGATACATGCCTTCCGTCCATGCTTAGATTCTCAGCCACTTCAATGCCGATGAATCCGCCTCCCACCACAGCCACATCCTGAATCTGGCAGTCGGTGACAAACTTTTTCAGATTCACTATATCCGTCACATTCCTCACAGTAAATACATTGGACCTGTCCACGCCCTCTATGCTCTTCGGGCGGATGGGATTCGCCCCCGGAGAGAGGACCAGAATGTCATAGTGCTCCTCATAGACATCCCCGGTGCATCCGTTTCTTACCCGGATGGTTTTCTTCTCCCTGTCCACTGACAGCACCTCGCTGTCCGTTCTCGCCTCAATGTCATACTGCTTCCTGAACTTCTCCGGACTCATCATGACCAGGGCATTGCTGTCCTTCACCGTGCCGCTGAGATAGTAAGGAAGGGCGCAGTTGGAAAATGACACATGATGCCCTCTCTCAAACATGATGATTTCCGACCTGGCGTCCAGTCTCCTGGCCCTGGCCGCCACAGACGCGCCGCCTGCCACACCGCCTACAATTAATATCCTCATAATCTCTATTTCCTTTCTTCCGCTGATAGGATTCTCTCAAAACATACGTCTGCAATGTCCGCAGCCATGCAAATCATGTCGAGACAGCGGGTATCTTCTTTTTTATAGGTCTTTACCAGCTCACAGCAGGCATCTGAACCAAAACGCTCCACGAATTCCTCCGCAAACGCAGCCACGGCCGGTTTAAGCTCAGGGGTTGCATGGGCCCTTTCCTTAATGAGCCGGTAGCTGATGGCGGAACATCCTCCGCACAGGGCGCCGCAGGCCTTCCCGCAGCCCATTCCCCCTCCGAATCCGCCCACCAGCTTTACCGAGTCGTCCGGTATTCCCAGTTGATATTCGTCATTCAGGGCACGCAGCATGGTTTCCGCACAGTTATTATCCTTTTCAATGAAGTACCCATATATCCTGTCCCTTGTCATCTTACCTCTCCTGTTCTCTCAAAGTATCTTTTATCCATATTATAGATATTAGCACGTCCCAAGCTGACAATGCAAGTTTTTTGATGGTTTCTGCAAAAAAGCGCTGAGGATTGGGGGGTAAATGTGTTTTGGGGCATCCGTGTCACCTCACTCTCCCTGCTCCTGCACATATTCCAGAAAATCAAAGTCAGCATAATGGGCATGTTTTACACGGTCCGCACAGGTTATGCCTGCCATGGTTACGGTGAACTCCCCGTATTTGCAGTACTCGTCGGAAAACCGCGTGGTATCAAAGATGCACCCGATTTTCTCGTATTTCTCTCCGTCATAGCTCCATTCAAACCAGGACTGTCTGCCCTGTACGTACAGTCTCAGGTAAACAGGCCGGTCCTCCACCGGTATCCTGGTATTGAGGAATTCCGTCCTTACTCCATTTTCCAGATGGATGACGGATAAGGAGCTCTGCCCCAGAGTTTCGCTGTAATATTTTCTCAGGTTAATGTAATTCATGTTGTCGTAATAGAGAATCAGTCTCGCGCTGTGCTGGTGGACCTGGGGGCACGAACTCCATTTTTGTGGTGATTCTGGCGTGCACGCTGGTCAGCTTTCTGGCCAGGATGCTCACCTTGTTCAGGGATGTCCTGGACTCCTGGCCCCTGAGCCGTACATAGCCCGGTCTGGCATTCACATCAGCAAACCTCTGGGGCATGATACGGGGGGAATGAGCCGAAATCTCCCGGCCGGTCAATGCATCCTTATTAATTCCAATGTCATACACTCCACCAAGTGTACCCATCCCAACCGGGCCATTGTGCTGCAGATTCCCATAGAGTTCATGGAAACCTATATACCTGAGGTAAGCCAGCTCCTTTTTCTGTGGAATCCCGAAACCCAGGATCCAATCATGAGGACCAAACTGGACCGGATGAAGGACACCCTGACCCAGATGCAGATTGCCAACGACATACGGCCGGAAGGCTTTTTGCTGCGTTTTAACAGCCTGCTCTTTGAATTATTATTCCAGCTGTACCACAATTTCAGTGTGCAGGTATTAAAACCGGATGTGAATCAGAAAAACAAAGCTTTAAGCCGTCTGGACCCGGTACTGACCTATACGGCCAGGAATTAAAACCGTCCCATCACCATCAGTGAAATCGCCCGGGTGGCCTTTTTGCAGCCGGGATACTTCTGCCGCTTTTTCAAAAAATGTATGGGCGTTACCTTCCTGGAATACCAGAATGAACTTCGCCTGTCCTATATTTACCGCGATCTGATTACCACGGAGGATTCTGTCCGTGATATTCTGGAACGCCATGGCTTCACCAATTATAAATTATTCCGCAGGATGTTTGGAGAACAGTTCGGAGATACGCCTTCCGGCGTCAGAAAGCTCCCGGCCTGTACTCTCCCAACAGGAAAGCACGCATCGTTTCTTTCATACAGCCTCCTATATTGACCAACTATCATCTGGCAGAATCACTATATCATAATTCCTGTGAACGTGCAAGGCAATGCACAATAAGCACCGCCACAGAAAAAAGGAGCCTGACTTCCAGGACCCCGCTGCATCCAGCTGCCATGCAATGGGGCCTGAAGCATCCTGCTCCCTGTTTATATTATTCTTCCAGATTCCGGAATACCGTCTTAAGCGCAGGATACATCTGCCTGAACCTGCCGTACTGCTTTTCATACCTTTCCGCCAGGTCAGCATCCGGCTCAATGGTTTCTATGACTTTCACAATGCTGTCCGCTGCGGTCTTCACGTCCGGATACTCCCCGCAGCCCACGGCTGCCAGTATGGCGCCTCCCAGGGCAGGGCCTTCCTCGTTTTCAACCACATCCACCTTCACATTCATGATGTTGGCCACCATCTTCTTCCACAGAGGGCTCTTTGCTCCCCCGCCGCAGATTTTGGTGCGGTCAATGCGGATGCCTAAACTTCTGGCCACCTCCAGGGAATCCCTGAGTCCGAATACCACGCCTTCCAATACGGCCTGGGTCATCTCCTCCCTGCTGGTATCCATGGTCATGCCGATGAAACATGCCCTGGCCCTTGGGTCGTTATGAGGAGAGCGCTCTCCCATGAGATAGGGCAGATAGAACACATGGTTCTCTCCCAGCCTGACGATTCCCTCCTGCTCCCTGGAAAACTCCTTCGTCTTAAGAATTTCCTCCATCCACCACTTGTTGCAGGAGGCCGCGCTTAGCATACATCCCATGAGATGGAAATGTCCGTCCGCATGGTCAAAGGAATGAAGTGCGTTGTTGCAGTCCACCTTAAAGCTTTCGCTGGAAATAAAGATGGTTCCGCTGGTTCCCAGGGAAATATTGCAGCAGCCCTCCCCAACGGTTCCGGTGCCCACAGCGGCAGCCGCATTGTCTCCTGCGCCGGCAATGATTTTTACATCCTGTGTAAATCCCAGCTCCTTTGCCAGTTCCTCCTTCAGATTTCCCACCACCTGATAGCTCTCATACAAATCCGGAAGCTGTTTTCTGGTGATGCCGCACATCTCCATCATTTCCTCAGACCAGCGCTTGTGGGCCACGTCCAGAAGCAGCATGCCGGAGGCATCGGAATAATCCGTGCAGAAGCTGCCAGACAGCCTGTAAGCCAGATAATCCTTTGGAAGCATTATCCTGCATATGCGCGCGAAGTTTTCCGGTTCATTTTTCTTCATCCAAAGAATCTTCGGGGCCGTGAAGCCGGTGAAGGCAATGTTGGCCGTGTAAGCGGACAGCTTATCCTTGCCAATGTTCTGGTTCAGGTAATCTGTCTCCTTTTCGGACCGTCCGTCATTCCAGAGGATGGCCGGGCGGATGACCTCATCCGCCTCATCCAGCGTCACCAGACCGTGCATCTGGCCTCCGAAGCTGATGCCTGCCACCTGTGATTTGTCACACTCCGAGGTCAGCTCCTTCATGCCGTCCATGGAGGCTGTAAACCAGTCCTCCGGGTTCTGCTCCGACCATCCGGGATGGGGGAAATACAGTGGATACTCCCGTGAAACCACCTTGTGAATTCGTCCGCTTCCATCCATTAATAACAATTTTACCGCTGAGGTTCCCAGGTCCACTCCTATATAAAGCATATTTTTCCCTCCCCGCGTTTTTATGCAAATGGATTCTCTGTCCTGTATCTTACGCTCTTTGGCTGGTTGTAGCCGATTTCCTCCACATCCACGCCAATGTACTTGAATACCTCAAACAATGCCTTGCCGTAATTTCCAAAGGCCACGGCTCCGTGATGAGGGAAGTTTTTCTCAATGAGTACGTGGCGGTAGAACCGTCCCATCTCCGGGATGGCGAACACGCCGATGGATCCGAAGGAACGTGTGGCAACCGGAAGTACCTCTCCCTGCGCAATATAAGCCCTCAGTTTGTTGTCCGCCGTGCTCTGGAGACGGTAGAAGGTAATGCTGCCTGGTTTAATGTCGCCCTCCAATGTTCCCTGGGTCACTTCGATTGGAAGGGCCCTGGCCATAATCATCTGATACTTCATCTCGCAGAAGGACAGCTTGCCGGACGCGGTGTTGCCGCAGTGGAAGCCCATAAATGTATCCTTAAGGGTATAATCAAATTTTCCCTTGATATCAGCTTCATACATATCCTTCGGCACGGTGTTGTTGATGTCCAGAAGAGTAACCGTATCCTGGCTGATGACCGTACCGATGTACTCGCTGAGCGCTCCGTAGATATCAACCTCACAGGACACTGGGATACCCTGGGCTGTCAGTCGGCTGTTCACATAGCATGGCACAAAACCAAACTGTGTCTGGAATGCGGGCCAGCATTTTCCGGCAATGGCCACATATTTGCGGTAGCCCTTGTGCTCCTGCACCCAATCCTTTAAGGTCAGCTCATACTGGGCCAGCTTGGAGAGAATCTCCGGCTTCTTGTTGCCTGCTCCCAGTTCTTCCTCCATCTCCTTCACAATGCCTGGAATCCTCTCATCCCCCGCATGCTTGTTGAATGCCTCGAACAAATCCAGCTCGGAATTTTCCTCAATCTCCACGCCCAGGTTGTACAGCTGCTTGATAGGCGCGTTGCAGGCCAGGAAGTTGAGAGGTCTTGGTCCGAAGCTGATGATTTTTAACTGGCTTAACGCCGCCACCGCGCGGGCAATGGGTACAAACTCGTGAATCATGTCCGCGCAATCCTCAGCATCCCCTACCGGATACTCCGGAATATATGCCTTGATGTTACGCAGCGCCAGGTTATAGCTGGCATTGAGCATACCGCAGTATGCGTCGCCGCGGCCCTGGCACAGGTTATCCCCTGACTCCTCGGCTGCTGCCACGAACATCTTAGGTCCGTCAAAATGCTTTGCCAGAAGTGTCTCTGATATCTCAGGGCCAAAGTTGCCCAGGTATACGCACAGGGCGTTGCAGCCTGCCTTCTTTATGTCCTCCAATGCCTGAACCATATGTATCTCGCTCTCCACGATGCATACAGGACATTCATAAATTTCCGCCGCGTCATATTTGGCCTTGTAGGCTTCCACCAATGCTTTTCTTCTGTTGACAGAGAGAGACTCCGGGAAACAGTCCCTGCTCACTGCCACGATTCCGATTTTTACCTCTGGTGTATTGTTCATTGTAATTTCCTCCTCATACATGATTAAATTTATTTGTCCGCATCTGAGTTTTCATGTTCTGAATCAGACGCTCAGATTCTCTCCTTTAAGGCCGATAAACGCCCCTTCCGGCAGTCCGCCCTCGGCATGGCCTATGAGCCACTTGTTTCTGGCAAACAAAAGCCTGTCCTCCGGGTCCTTCACATCCACTGGCTCCATATCCAGATTGGTGCCCTTTGGAAGAACGATGACACATCTGAAGCCCTCATCCTTCACATGGCAGGGCGCATAGTGCAGGGTTGTGGCATATACCTCCACCGCGGTTCCCGCAGGAACCAGAAATGCCTCCATCCTGGATGTATCGTATGTATGGTCTTCCTCAATATCCTGCTGTTTTCCCAATATCAGTATCAGGTCGTCCACAGCAATGTCTACCTCTGAATCCCGGTGATATTCCACTGCATTCAGTTTCTTGTTGTGTCCGTTGCAGCATCCTATCTGAATCGGCATCTGGCCATAGATCCCGCGTTCCAGCTCCTTTGCATCAGACAGGGCCTCCATCTCAGGCAGCGAGGGAATATAAATAACATCCTCCGGCAGGGGCGTATGCTCCATTGCCATTAAAAGACCGCTGAAATCATAACCTGTGATGACCCTTCCATAGGCTTTAAACGCCGGATCCGCCACCTTCCTGACTGTCATCCCCATGTTCATACCTCCTTATATCGGGCCGTACGTTTTTCCATCCGCACCAGCCTGTTTTCTCTGGTAACCATTATAATATAAACAAGAAAAAAAAACGTGCTGTTATTTTACGAACTAACAGCACTTTTTTGCGATCTTCACTCATCTGACGATGACTTGCGGATCATCTGTTTTTGATTCATCTGCTTCCGGTACTGGCTGGGCAGGCAGCCATACCGCTTTTTGAATGCCTTGGCAAATGCCCTTGCATCAGCAAATCCATGATCCAGAGCAATGTCCCCCACATAACGGTCCGAATTCAGCAATTCCCGCATGGCATACTTTACCCTCAAATCCATCAGGTATGTGCGGTATCCCACCTGAGCATATTCCCTGAACATATGGGAGAGATAGGAGGGTGTAAAGCCAAACCTGGACGCAACCATTTCCAGAGTCAGTTCCTTGTCATAGTTCTCCTTCATATATTGTGTCACCTGGGACAGCTTATCCAAATGGCGTTTTTGCTGTACCTGGACCTTATCGATCTGCTCAATCCTAAACTCTGTCACAATCAGATAGAGGAACTCCATGAACTGGCTCTTTACCTTCAGGCGGTAGCCGAATTCCCTTTGCTCATACGTCCGGTACATGGCAGTGACCAGGGACACCAGCCTGGCCTTTTGACTTTCTTCCCTGTCCGCAAAGGTGATGCAGGACTCATCACTCATATACCCCTCAAAGGATTTCATTGGAATCTGGAGCACAATGGTAATATTGGGGTCAGGGCATTCAATGGAATGGATTTCATTGGGATTCACAATGACAAAATCATTGTGCTTCAATGTATACTGCCTGGAATTGATGAAGAAATCCAGCGTTCCCTCCAACACAAGAAACAGTTCCACAGACTGGTGCCAATGCTTGCTGACCCGGTAATTTCCATCCCTTCCCTCGAATATGAACATCCGAAAGGGCAGATCGTCATTGGGAATTACTGTCTCGTATCTGAAATCCATCCTGCACCTCCATTTCCTGCCCGCCATTTGCGAATTGCGATGTCCGGCAATTAAATTTATTTCCTGTCACTCACACAGACCTGTTTAACTTAAAAATCACCATGGTGACTGCCCCTTCCTGTCCCCTGGTACCGCTGTTAAAATAAAGGGACAGCGAAGCGGGCTGAGGCACCCGTACAAACTTTGCATGGTTTGAAAAGATTACACGCATAGCGGCTTCCGCTCAGCAGTTACCGGTCCACACATATTTTAAATACTCCCTGGCAATCTGAACCAGCTCATATACTCTGGCCACATCTGTTGCGGGTCTGTCATCCATCCTCCAGCGCGGAAAAAACCTGGATACGTGAAGAGGAATCTCCGGGCTCAGGGATGATATCCAGCCCGCCATCTCCCTCATCTCCTCATCCGAGTCATTTTCCCCGGGTATGATAAGAGTGGTCAGTTCCACATGGCATTGGCGGCTGGAGCGTGTGATAAAATGCTTTACAGTCTCAAGGTCACCGCCCAGCTTCCTGTAATATTGCTCTGTAAATCCCTTTAAATCAATGTTCATGGCGTCCGCCACAGGCAGGATATCATCCAGCGCCTGGTCAGATACGCTTCCGTTGGTGACGATTACATTTTTCATACCTGCTATTCTCACAAGGCGCCCTGTATCCCTGACATACTCCCAACCCACCAGGGGCTCGTTATAGGTATAGGCAACTCCAACATTTCCCTTTATTCTGAGCTCTGCTGCCTTTTTGGCCAGCTTCTCAGGACTTACGGGCACTGCACGGGAATCTCCCTCCCCTGCCATGGATATCTCATGATTCTGGCAGAAGGGGCATCTCAGATTGCACCCAAAGCTTCCCACGGACAATATTACAGAGCCGGGCAGGAACCGTCTGAGCGGCTTTTTCCAGGGCCATGGACGTGATTTTTCCGTAGTTAACAGGAACCACCGCGCCGCCTGTATTCTTCCTGGCCCGGCACAAGCCGGTCTGACCTTCTTCCAGGACGCACCGGTTCATGCATCCCCCGCACACAGCTCTCATGACTTTACCCCATGGCGGATGACCTCAAAACGTTCCAGCTCCACATCCGTCTCATCCTCACGTATCCCCGCCTTTTGCCTGGCAATGGACAATTGTTCCTCCACCGTGTCCACTCCCTCCAGATTGGGAAGCAGCAGTCCCCGCTTCCTGCCCCTGGTGACAATGACACCGTAGCGCAGCGGGTCCAGCTGGTCCTCACTCTGAATCCGCTCTGTCCCGCCCAGCACATCCACGCTGTATTCAAGTAAAGGCAGCTCCTCCTCCCGGACTGACGGAAACCTGGGATCATGGATGCCTGCACTCACCGCGTTCTGTATGATTTCCTCCGCAACATTCCGGCACACCGGCGATATGGTCCCGATGCACCCCCGCAAAGCGCCGCCCCTGTGGATGGATACAAAAACTCCCGCCCTTGTCTGAAGCATTTCTTCCGGCATTTCTTCCTCCGCTCTGCCAAAAGGAATCATTCTTCCCTCGCGCACATAATACTCCAGCGACCTGCGGGCAAGAGACACATAAGCATCCTCTTCCATCCGCCGTTTTTTACAGGCTTCCTTCCGGCAGCTTTCATATGTTTCCAGGAATCTGCGCCCATCGTCATCCCCGGTCACCCGGAACGTGCAAATCCCATAGCCCACCCCAAAGGGGCCCTCATAGGTCAGACGCCTGGGCATGACTGCCTTTCCATCCATGGCTCCCGCCATCATGGTAAAGCTGCGGTGGCCGCATTCCCCCGCCTTTTCGCAGAAACTTTCTGAAAATGCCAGCAGCTCCCCAAACTCCGCCTTTCCCATAACGTCCATTATCCGCTCATCATACTCCGGCCCCTGGACGCTGTAGCCATAAGGCCCGTCCCCTCTCAGTTTATGGGACAAATCCCCGCTGGCCACAATGAATACCCTGCGTCCCAGATTTTCTGCTGCTATGGCAATGTACCGGCCTGCCCGGTAATGGTGGGCAAAGGACAGTCCGGATCCGCCGATTCGCACCAGCTTGTAATCCCTGTAATGCTGATGGATAAAATGCAGCGGGACCAGCGTTCCATGGTCCAGCTCTTTTTCCCTCTCTCCCTCTGTACCCATGGGAAAATCATCCTCCCCGCAGAGTTTGTCCAGTTCCCTTACGAAAGCTTCGTCATATACGGCTTCTTCCCCTGCCTGCGGGGCCATGAACTGGCCAAAGTCTCCCCTGGCTTTCTTTCCCGGCGATACATGGAAATAGTCCGCGTACATCACCGCATGCGGAGAAATCACCACAATGGTATCCGGCTTCAGCTGCGCTGCCATCCCGGCTGCCTCCTGGTATGCTTTAATGGTATCCTTAATGAGAATCTCCTGCCCTCTGCCCACCTCCGGCACAATCAGAGGCGGATGGGGCACCATGATTCCTCCAATCACAGCCATAATGCCTCTCCTTTCCGTCCGATACGTTCCGCCGGACCGGTACAATCCATCGGACCGGTACAATCCGCCAGCCCGGTACAATCCGCCAGCCCGGCGCAATCCGTAACATGCTCTGACTTAAGTATAGCATCGGGAATCCTTTTTTTAAAGGGGAAAACCCACAAAGCCGGCACAAGAAGCACTGCCAGATTCGTCCCCACAATCAGCGCACTGTAATCCCCGGAAAATCCGGGAACTCCGCTGACCATGGCCCCCTGTTCCCCGCCGTTTTTCTCCTTTTCCGGCATCCTTTTCCTCACGGCCCGCTACGGCCAGGCAGCTCCCCAGCATTCCCAGGGATACCGCTGTGTAGGGCGTCAGCATACTTCCCAGATTTTCCGCAATGGTCTGGAGCACCAGCACGGCAGACACGGCCCCGGACCCTTCACATACCCCAGAAGCCGCTCCTTCCCTTAATGCCTGGGGTATATACTGTTTGATGTCCTCTATTTCTGCCTGTGATAACTCATACTCCGTCCTCTTCCCCTGTTTAATCCGGCACACCCCAACATATTTCATTTTCGCAAATGTCCAAGTAAATATAATGGTAACAGGGGACAAAAGCTTATCCCTTCCCCGCCTGTTCGCGCTCCTGTCCGTTTACTTCCCGGCCAAAACCGGCAAAGTGGTGCCGCCGTAGGGCATCACAATCACCCCTGCCCCCTGCCCCATCTCCTTTACAGCCGTGTCACAAAAAAAGAACCGGGCCACAGCACACCCGCTGCTGTCCCGGTTCATGATTCATGTAGAAATCAAGGAAAGTGTATCTGTTGTCTGACTATGCTGCAAACGGAGCGATTTCCTCCATCAGCTGGTCGCAGTCATCTGTGTGAAGAATCAGCTCTACGGTTTTGGACTTTGCCAGTGATAATACACCTACAATAGACTTTGCATCAACCATACGGCTGCCGCATTTCACATCTGCATCACACTCAAAACGGTTCATGATTCTTACAAAATTAATAATCTGGTCTGCCTGGTCAAACTTAACAAGGATACGTTTCATGTTGTTCACCTCCGTATGGTATTTTTTTAGTATCACTGTCAGATACTTGGGGGATGGTACTTACTGGTAAGTCCGCATCTGACAATGCCCTCTAACGTTATCTTTTGTTTGTCTTCCGACATTTTTATAATACCACGTTCAGGTAAGGGATTTCCATGGTAATATTTTTCTATCTCATGGAATATTTTCAAATATTATACTTATATCTTCTAAATCTGGTCCTTCCAGTAACCAATATTTTCCGCATCCACCCTTATGGGCTCGCCGGCTATGACCTCCAGCCCGCCGTCCTGACCGTAGTCCACGGGGTATATCCTGCCTCCCAGCAGCAGTTCCTGGTCCGCCCTGTCCTCAATGGAGCCCTCAGACAGCTCCAGGCACACATACCCTGCCACCCGTCCCAGGTCCATGGGACTCCATATGTACAGCACCGGACACACGTCCTCAGGATCGCTGCCCACATATTCCTCCATCTGGTCCGGAAGTCCCAGGCCGATGACCTTTACCTCAGACGCCTGCCCCCGCGCCTTCACCACATCAGCCGCCGCCTTGATTCCTTCCGTGGACAGGCAGCACATTACCTTCAGGTCAGGATACGTCTCCAGCATCAGCTCCGCCTTTTCGGCCGCCTTTTCATATTCCCCTTCCCCGTAAGCAATGTCCACCAGACGCAGGCCGCAGTACTCAAGATTCTGGAGCTCCTGCTTCATCATATATATCCACTCGTTCTGATTGGCGGAACGG
>OATI01000877.1_pt1 | contig 18369 bp, 25 predicted proteins | sample 1494981 | NCBI WGS metagenome assembly OATI01 (sample SAMEA2579952, study PRJEB22360) | human gut metagenome
ATCTATATAAGAATGAAGATGGAAACGTGACTATCACACCCGAAACAGTGACAATTAACCAACGGAGACAGCTTCCTTATATTCAGCGTTATCTGGAAGAGCGTTTTAAGGGCTATCTCACTATTGAGGTAGTAGATTATGAATACAAGAGCCTTACGGCTTATATCCCATTTGCTACCGCCCTAGAATACGGAGAGGAACAACCAGCGGAAGGGGTGTAAGTAAATGGCTTTAACACCAAAACAAAGGAAGGTACAACGGGACTACTTAACAAGAAGGAAAAGAACTTTACAACGTCAGGGCGCTTCTAATGCTGAAATTAAAGCCTTTATGGGCGGACGGTGGGGCTTTTCAGGAATGAGTGATAAGGCTCTAGAAAGAGCCTACAACGAGGTAAAAGGCAAGGGACGGACACAAGTTTTCGGAAACCATGTTTACACTAGCGACTATGTGAAGAAGGCTAAGGCTTGGTATGGAGATAAGTTTTCAGTTGAAAAACTTACTCAAGGCTTTCGCAGTTCTCAACGCTCAGATTTGAACCGCTTTCACTCAGCTAAAGAGGTTAAAGAATACCGCTCACAACGTGACAGAGAAGCTAAAGAGCGATATATCTCAGCACTGGAAGAAATGCACTACAACACCAGAGAATCAGGGAACAAGGCGCAAGAAAAAGCCTTTAAACAAATGATTTCACGTATAAGGAGAATGAGTGCCAGTAACTTTGGGGCGTTCCTTACGGGTGGGGCTTCTGATAAAGTCTCATTTGACAACGTGATGGTGTTTGTAGACACAGACGGTAAGGATACAGCTTTTGAATTTCAGGATAGTTTAGCCCGTGAAATCCTTGATAATGTAGACAAGTTTTCTAAGCAATTTGTGGCAGACACACGCAGACGAAAGAAACGAGGTAAGAAGTGACTTGCTATTACGCAAGCGACTTTGAAACAACTACAAACGAGGAAGAAACAGAGGTTTGGCTATCTTGTTTCGCAAAGGTCATTGACTATGACAAGTTAGACACGTTCAAAGTAAATACAAGCCTTGAAGGCTTTCTAAAAGCGCTCTATCTTGACCTAGACAAGACCTACACAGAGACAGGGGAAGATGATTTCATCATTTTCTTTCATAATTTAAAATTTGACGGCTCTTTCTTGCTATCATTCTTTCTTAATAATGATATTGAATGTACTTACTTTATCAATGATATGGGGGTTTGGTATTCTATCACTTTAGAATTTCCGGACTTTACGCTAACTTTCAGAGACTCCCTAAAAATCCTTAATTTCTCAATCGCTACGATGGCTGGACTTTTCAAAATGCCTATTGCCAAAGGGACAACACCCTTACTAAAGCATAAGCCAGATAAAATTAAACCAGAATGGATTGACTATATTCATGTAGACGTTGCAATTCTTGCCCGTGGTATCTATGCCATGTATTATGAAGAAAATTTCTCAAAATATACATCAGCTAGTGAAGCGCTAACAGAATTTAAAAGGATTTTCAAGAAGTCAAAAAGGAAGTTTAGAGATTTTTTCCCAATACTAGATGAAAAGGTGGACGACTTTTGCCGTAAAGCATACCGAGGGGGCTGGACGTTCGCTAACCCTAAAACACAGGGGCGAACCTTGAAACAGTTGATAGATATCTATGACATCAATAGTATGTACCCAGCAACCATGCTACAAAATCCTTTACCAGTCGGAACACCTAAGCGATACAAGGGAAAACCCAAAGAGATAAAAGAAGGCTACTATTATATCTATCATATTAAAGCTGACTTTGATTTAAAACGTGGCTACCTTCCAACAATACAAGTCAAGCGCAAACTTGACGCTTTAAGAATCGGGGTCAGAACTAGCGACTATGTGACAACCTCCAAAAACGAGGTTATAGATTTATATTTGACTAACTTTGACCTTGACCTATTTCTGAAACATTATGATAGCTCCATCATGTACGTTGAAACTCTTGAATTTCAGACAGAATCAGGCTTATTTGATGATTACATCACAACATACAGATACAAGAAAGAAAACGCCCAAAGCCCAGCTGAAAAGCAAAAGGCGAAAATCATGCTTAATAGCTTATATGGCAAGTTTGGGGCTAAAATTATTTCTGTTAAGAAACTAGCCTATCTGGATGATAAAGGGATTCTACGCTTTAAAAATGACGATGAAGAAGACGTTCAACCCGTTTATGCACCCGTTGCCCTTTTCGTTACGTCAATAGCCCGTCACTTTATTATCTCAAACGCACAGGAAAATTATGACAATTTCCTATATGCTGATACAGATAGCTTGCATTTATTTCATTCTGATAGCCTTGTACTTGACATTGACCCGTCAGAGTTTGGCAAGTGGGCGCATGAGGGGAGAGCCGTAAAGGCAAAATATCTACGCTCAAAGCTCTATATAGAGGAATTGATACAAGAAGACGGAAGCACACACCTAGATGTTAAGGGCGCCGGAATGACCCCAGAAATCAAAGAGAAAATAACCTTTGAAAACTTTGTCATAGGTGCTACATTTGAGGGTAAGCGTGCCAGTAAGCAGATAAAAGGGGGTACTCTTATTTATGAAACAACCTTTAAAATCCGAGAATCAGACTATCTTATTTGATGGTTTTGTATGTTTGGTTTATCGTTCCTTTTTCAAAAAATTATTACAAACGCAACAGGTTAAAAATAAAAAGGGTTACTACTTTCAAAAGTCTAGCAATGCACCTAAAAATATCATCTTTTTAAAATCGTTTTTAAAGGCTAATTATGCTTACGAAGATTTTAACTACATCATGGCGCTTTATCAATTTGTTTCAAAAGAATTTGATAAAATTTCAATCAATGCTTTTTACAATTTATGTACCTATTTAGAAGAAAATAAAATCTTTAAATTATCTTCTAATTCTCTTTACGATTGTTACGAGAAATCAAAAAACCGTGAAAACGATTTAGAAAATCTTAATACAATCATCGCACCACTTAAATTTTTAAAATCAACAAATGGAGAATAAACAAAATGGCTAAAAAACAAGCAAAACATGAAAACTTTGACACAGTAGTAGCACTAGCAACTATTACAGCAACATCAAACAAATCAGACGGCAAGTACAAGCAAAAGAAAGCTACTAAAGCCGTGTACCTTGTTCCAGCAACTGAAGAAGACGCTAAAAAGTTGACAGACTTTGGTCTACAACTTTACACACCAGACACGGAGAAAGACCCAGACGCAAAACCTTACTTTATTGTGAAAGCTACTGAAAATGTGAAAATCTTCACAAGTGAAACAGACTTTGAAGAATTGAACTTTGGGGTATCTTATGAAGACGTGAACCCAGAAACAGGGGAAATCACAGTCAAGAAGACCCCTAACTATAAAACAGAAACCCCTGTACACGTTGCTATCATGTTTGTAGAAGGTGGCGAAAATGGAAATGACTTTTTCCGTCTCAATGCTCTCATGATGGAAGACGTGCTAACACTTGAAGAAGTGCAACCCGTGAACCCTTTTGCTGGATTGTTTGGAAAATAAAAAAGCGCCTTCCTAAAGGAAAGCGCCAATTATAAAGCGTTTTTCATGGTTTAAAAAGTCAGTTGGTTAGAATGACTTGCACCGATAAGCACCCCTTAAGGTGTAACCATCTTATCAGCACTAGTTAAACCTTGAAAAGCCTTACAACTTTTACTATATCATACTTGATTTATTTTGTCAAGTATGATATACTTTTGTTAAAAATTGAAAGGAGAGGGCTATGACCTCACTAGAATGTTTAGAAATCCTAAACAATGCAATTTCTAAAGTCGGTAATGATGAAGAAATTGAGAGCCTAACAACGGACTTGATGGATATTAAGGATTTTGTGGGCGAAGTTGATTTAACTGTCTCAGTCTTGAATGAAGACGTTGAGCGCTTAAACAAGAAAAACGGTGAATTACGTTCAGCTAATAACGAATTATACCGCCGTTTAGGGGCGCAAGATGAAATCATGAAAAAGGCTAATGAAGACATGAGCGTAGTATCAGCAATCAATGCTGTTATTTAATAGAAAGGAAAAAGGAAAATGAAACAGTTTTCTAAAAACATTAACTGGTATCCAAACAACACGCTAGAAGCGCTAAAAGATGAACCAGAAACAATCGAAGAAGTCACACCGCCAGCAACTATGCCAGCGGACACACCAGCGCAAGACGTGCCAAACTACCCAGCGCAAGCCCCAGCAAGTGAAGTTGAAGGGGTAGAAATGAACATCAACCACGAAAACGTGGTAGAAGAAGGAGAAGAATAAAGATGGCTAATAAAATCACCACTTTCTTATCAAATACCACAGGCAAGAACATTTCAAACATTGACCTATTGAACTCTATCCGAACCCGAGCAAGCGCAGACTATCAGGCTGACATTCCTGTACTTGAAGGCGCACGCATTAACCACGCAACCGTGCCTTATCAGGATTTTGAAAAACACGCAAATGAGTTTTTTAAAGCCCTTGTCAATCGTATTGGTTCAACTGTTATCAAAGCCCTCACTTATGAGAATCCACTTGCTATTTTCAAGTCTGAGACTTTTGAGTTCGGGGACACATTGCAAGAAATCTATGTACACCCAGCTGAAAAGAAAACCTATGACGCTAAGTCAGAGGTCAGCCCGTTCAAATTTGCTGATACAGACATCGAAGTATTCTACCACACTTTGAACAATGAAAATTACTATGAGCGCACTTTTGAGCGTGCTTGGATTCAGAAAGCATTTGTTTCTGACATGGCGTTTGATGAGTTTGTAGACAAAATGTTTACATCACTTCTTTCATCTGACACGCTGGACGAGTACCAAGCAATCAAGGGGGTACTTGAGAAATCACTTGCTGAAGTTTCTTACACTGACCTTACAGGAACAACTAAGAACATCACAGTAGCTGGTACTAAGATTGACGAAAGCAAGTCTGATTTTGTGGTAGACTTTAACCAGTCTCTCATCAATCAATCTAAACGCTTTACAATCCCAAGCCGTACACAGTTTAACAACCCAGTTGGTGTACCGAACATGACGGCTATTGAAGACCAGTATTTGGTTATTTCAGCAGAATTTTCTACTCATCTTGATATGTTACTTGCTAACGCTTTCAACATGGACAAAGCAAGCGTTTTGGCTCGTACTATTGTAGTTGATGATTTTGAAAAATTTACAGGTGCTGGTGCAAATAATGGACGTAAGCCAGTTGCTTTCTTGATTTCAGCTAAATCTATCATTAACAAGGATAAATTGGTGCACATGGAATCAATCCGAAACCCTCGCAACATGACTTACAACTATTTCTACCATCACCATTACTTGACTAGCCTTTCATTATTTGAAAATATTCATTTCTGGTACACAGAGGAAGTCTAAAGACTGACCGAGGGCGGGCAATAGCCCGCCTTTTTTCTAATATGAAAGGGGACTAAATGAGCTACAAAAATTACAAGCGACATCTTGGAAAGATTGAGCTGAATAAAGAAACCGTAGAGCGCAACCGTCTAGCCTTCTTTGAGTTTTATTTTAATTATTTCTATAATATCGTTGTCAACTATTTCACATGGGAAGGCTTGCCAAATGATATTGACGAGCTTTTCATAGAAAGAAAATTGATTGAAAACGGCCATGTTTCATTTTTCCATGATGATACTTTCGGCTTTATTGCTCAAGGTGGAACAAGGGGCGAACGGTTAAACCACTATGACCAGCCTTTAAGCTATCAACCAGTTAACGCTTCTAGTATGAATTACTTTAAGCAGATGGAGATAGCCTATACAGAAAATGATTTTAGAGTGATTGAAACCTTACACAAGGACAACCCCGATAAAATCAAAAAACCTTGCATTGTGATTCCTAACAATAATTTTTATGAGCCTTACATTGGCTATCTTGAGTTATTTTGCGAGAAATTGGCAGATATTGAGCTGACTATTCAATTAAATAGAAACGCTCAGATAACTCCCTATTTTATCTTTGTAGACAATAATAACGTGTTATCTATGAAAAATATCTTTAATAAGATTGCGAATTTTGAGCCAGTGGTTTATTTGAACAAGCAGAAAGACCAAGACGGACAGGATAGCTTTAAGCAATTATCGGACTACATCCAAGTATTCAGGACGGACGCACCTTTTCTACTGGACAAGTTGCATGATGAAAAGTTACGGGTTATGAATCAACTACTTACTTTTATTGGTATCAATAACAACCCCTCAGATAAGAAAGAGCGGTTAGTAGTATCTGAAGCTATTTCTAATAATGGAGTTATCTCAGCGAATATCGAAGTCGGCTGGAAGTCACGCAGAAAAGCGGTTGACCTTATCAATAAATGTTACGGGCTAGAAATATCCGTCAAGCCAGCTGAAACTATTCAGCAATTCAACCTTGACAAAGTAGCGTTAGACATCGCAGAGCAAGGGGGTGCAGTCTTTGACCCAGAATAACACTACAGCAACCATTGCAACCTTTTTGAAATCCCGATACAGAAACCCTGTAACAGGAAAACTAGACGGGTTGGCAGTTGATGAAAACGGCGATTTTCTACATTATAATACCATTATAGATGATACTTATAACGAGCTTTTCAAGGATATGCACCTAGTAGACGGTGTTTCAGAAAATTTCAAGAAAGAATTTTGTAAGCACTTTTACAACAGGGAGATTGGACTTGAAACTTTTGCACGCTTTCAGGTTGCACTGGAAGACGTCCTAAACAATGAGTGTTTTAATCTATTCAAGTATCTTGCAGAAATCAGAAACAAGGCTATCAAAGAATTAAATCAATCTATGAACATTGATACAGTCGGCAACCAAAAAGCAGATGGGCAAGCATTACAGATAGCCAACACCACACCACAGGAGCGTAAAGAAATCGTCTTTACTGAGCGCTACGGAGTGATTGAATACGCTGACAACTTGGTAGAAAACCACCAGAAAAACAACGCTGATACAAAAAGCAATGTCTCAGGCTGGAGTGGTTCAAGCCTTGCTGAGCGCTTACAAAATAACGCAGAATTAAAAGACATTCAATTTCAGATTTTCAACATTTGTGACAAGCTATTTTTACAAGTCTTTTAGAAAGGGGTATAAATGAAAGATTTATCAAATGCTAAAATATTAAAATATGATAGTATGTTAGAAGAAATCACGCTATTTAATTTTCAGGATTTTGTCTATGCTGAAGATGGGCTATATTATATCAAGTCAGCAAGTAAGCGACTAGGCGACTTGTCCAAGTTGTGGCTAAAGCTAAAGCCTATCAGCTATCATTTTGAAAGTATTGAAGATGAAACCTTCTGGACGATAAGAAAGAGCTACAAGCCTTTACTATCTACTAAAACCCTTCTATATATCCGTTTTAAGATTGTAGGCGCTTATTATAGCTTTGAAAAGCTAAACAGTAAGACCAAGCTCAAAGGCTTTGGTAGAGTGATAGATGATAACAACTATTTCTCACGGATTCCACTAGTGAACGAGTTGACCCATTGGGACAATGGGGTTATTGTTACACCTAACTATCAGATGGGGTTATCAGGCTTTAAAGATGGACGGGTAACTATTAACGGTCAGCAATTTCTGGACGATTGGGTAACCTTTGACATCAATGTTACAAACGATAGAAAAGGAGTACAGAGAACCATCATGACAGCAGAAAGAGGGCATGAACACTTATGATAATTATTAACCTATCGGAAACACCCGATACACTAAATATTGAAGTCATGGGACATGGAGACGATACAGACCAGTCTTGCGCCCGTGTTTCAACCGTTTGTGATTGTATCTATTTAACATTTAAAGACCAGTTAGAGAAATACAAGAAGCATAACGGCTACACACTTTTAATTGCTAACAAGAAAAAGCTAGGACGTAAAGATATTTTACTTTTACGTTTTCTAGGATACTTGGAAGCCTTGAAAGAACTTTATCCAAACTCAATCAAAATTGAAATTGAAAATACAACTAACAAGGAGAAAACAAATGGCAAAAACAACTAAAAAAGTTCAAGGAATTCACTCCCTCATTAAATTTCAACGACATCAAGGAGTTGAGAGCCTAACCATTGAAGGCAAGGAATCACTTGCTGATTTAAAACAGGATAACAAGGGAGATACAAGCCTTATTTTGAACGCTGACAAGGACAAAGTGAATGAAGTATTGTCAAACGTGCCTTACCTTGGAATCGCTCACACAACCACAGGGGAAGCGCCAAACCAAACAAAAACGGTAACAGTAAGCCAAGACCTTACACAATTCCCATTGACAGGTGGGGAACTGGTAACGGTTACAAAAACCACTGAAGGTTTAACCCTTGATGATAGCAAGGTAAACGAACTAGTAGAAACTAAAGCTGAAGCTCTAAAGAAAGAGCTTGGAAGTGGTGCTGGAGGTGGCACAGGTGCAACCGCTAGCCCTATCACGTTAAACGGTGGGGAACTGGTAAAAGTTGACAAGTCAGGCGATACACTAACACTAAATGACAGCAAGGTTAAGGAGCTAGTGGAAAACACTAAAACCGAAATTTTAAATAAGGTAAATACTACACCAGCACCAGCAACAGCTCTATATTATAATCTATACGGCGAAGAAGTTCTAAGCGCTCAATATAGTATTACTGGTGCTAAACTTGGTTATAGTACATTTGTCCTTTCAGCAGAACATGATGGACAATATAATAGTCATTTTGTCCATATTCCATTGTATAACAATACAACTATTAAAAAGCTATCTGATAATATTATTATTGTTATAACTCCAAGTTCAGAAGGCTTCCAAATTGAACTATATTTCAAAAATGCTACTAGCATTGTTATTTCAGGCGTTGACTATTCTAGTTCTTCTGAAAGTCCTACATTATCAATTAACATCTTATCAGAAACGTATGCTGATGTAAGCGCTAGATTAACACCAACAACTGAAAACGTACCACAACCGCTAGATGATGGTTATGACCACTTATAAGAAAGGATTTTAAAACATGAATCCCGAAGAATTTAGAGACGAGTTTTTTCGTACCTATCGTGGACGCTATTCTTCTTACTGGGTGGAACGGTGGGGGCTTATCCCTTCCATTCCTACCAGCTTTGATAATGCTAACTCAATTTACGAGCTTTTAGCATGGTTACAGCGTGCCTTTAAACAGTTGCTTGATGACTTTGTAGCCCTTGAGAGTGAATTTGAAGATTTTAAAAACGCTCTTACCGAACTACTAGAAAATCTTGTACCGCTTTTGATTAAGCGTTACATGGATAGCGCTGAAGCTGATAGATGGTTCACAGGTAAGGCTGACAAGTATTATGAACGAGTTATCAAGCCATATATTGATGAACAAATCAGAAACTTGAAGGAAAAGATTGAGCGAGATTTACGAGAGCTTGAAAATCGAATCAATGAAAAACTTGAAACAGAAAAACAAGACAGAATCCGTGAAATCAACAACTTAAAAGAAAAGCTAGAGCAAGAAAAAGAAGCCAGACAACGAGATAAAGAAGACCTACAAAGACAACTCCAAGACCAAGCAACCAAAAACAATGATTTAAAAGATACGTTAACAAAACTGATTTCAAATCTTGAAAAATCAGGTGCTTGGGCTGGTGGACTTAAAGGGAACTTTAAAGAAGGTAGAAACCTTGCAACAGGTAACATCAATATATTCGGTGGTACACCAGACGGAAACAGCTTTATCAGGACTAACAACGGAAGTACAGAAAATGACCTTTCAGGAGGTATTTAATGGCTTTAGAATTAAAATTTTCAACCAGTACCAATGCTAAAATAGAAAATTTTGGTAATGGAGTGCCAGGGTGGACGGAAGCCTATGCTAACGCTTGGCAGTTTTCAAAGGCTGATACAGACTACGGCTACATGACAAACGGGAACACAACCTATATCCAATATGGACATCGTGACCCGTCAATCTGGGCTTCTATGCGCTTTTGGGGTCAATCCGTGGAAGTCATTGAAGAACGAACGAACCCCGATAACTCTATTACAGCAAAAATCAGAGTAAAGGCTCTTTTCTGGTGGAGTAAACGGGTTAGCTCAAATGCTGGGTATCGTGTTGACTACGATATTAAAGTAAACGGTAAAACCGTATGGAGCTTTAGCGGGTATACAACCGATGAAGTGATTAAGAACGATGAAGTGGCTCAAGAATTTACGGTCACAGTTGCACCAGAGGAACGCTCTAGTGCTAGTGCCTTAAATATCAATGTTACCTATCCAAACGGAGAATTTGAAAACAACAACTTTTATGTGGGAATCTTCCTATATAATAATTTTAAAAAAGCGGTTAAACCGTGGGCTATCCGTAAGAGCGGAATCTTTAAGACCTTGAACCGTCAAAGCGGTTTCTTTAAACAGCGTAAAGACGGCTGGAAAGACGTGAGTGGACAACCTACAACAGCAGTAGGTAAATCAGCTAGCGCCCCTCACAGAATCAGAAAATCGGGTCAATGGCTGGGGCAAGGTCAGATAGGTCAGCAGTAAGGGAGGGTTTTAGCCCTCCTATTTTTAAAGGAGTAATAAATGAAGGAATCAACTAAAATCTGGTTATATGCAAAAAGCCCTTTTAAGAATGATTATGCTAATGTCATAAATTTTGAGACAAGGGACGCCATGGAGGATTTTTTTACTAAAAAGAACCCTCATATAGAGATTGTGTACGAGTATGACAAATTTCAATATACCCAAAGAAATGGCTCTATCGTAGTATCTGGACGGGTAGAGAAATATGAAAATGTAACCTACATGAGATTTATTAACAACGGGCGTACTTATTACGCTTTTGTCTTTGACGTGCTATACGTTAATGAAGACGCTACCCGTATTATCTACGAGGTGGACGTTTGGAACACTTACCAGCACGAGCTGAAGGCGCTAAATGTAATCGGACAAGTAGAACAACAGACCATGCCAAATGAATTGTGGGCGCTAAGAGACAGTCAGCAAGGATTTTCCGTAGGTACTAAGTATGCAACGAGAGCCGGAGAGGTTGGAATCGATACAGAGTGGCTTGTAGTAGTCGCTAAACCTACTATCAAAATGACAACCAAAGCCAATAGACCTGTAAATATGAGTTTTTCAGGAATGCAAAAAACCTTTAAATACTTTTTTATCCCTGTAAGTTTGAGAAAAGGAGCGTCTAAGCCTTTTATCTTTAACGGTAAAAAGTATGATAGCTTTTACCTTGAAAACCTTTACAAACATTTGTTTGGCTTAAATCAAGACGGGTCAAGCACTGTAAACCAGATTGTCAATATGTATCTAAGCCGTGACATTGGGGTCAAATACAAAGAGACAACCGTAGGAGATAAGACCTATATAGAAATCTTGTCAAACGTTGTCGGAAACGTTGCAGAGATTGGGCGCAAAAATCAACGGAATTATAGACCATCTACAAGCTCAAGCGGTGGAAGCTCTAGCACGTCCGATACTGGGGACATCTCAACGGAAGAAAGTAGAGTTAGACTAGTAACCCGAATTATTAAGAAGCTAGTACCAGACGCAACAGCCGAAGGTATCGCTGGAATCATCGGGAACTTTTCAGCAGAAAGCAATGTAACCGCTAAGAAATATGAAGCAGACTATGCGACAGGCTACGAGTATGACAAGATGGCAACCCTTCCAACAGCTGAGAACCTTGTAGGAAGCTGGGGCGCTTTTGCTGGATTGTACACTATATCATTAAATGAAGCTGGTTATAGAGGGTCAGACGGTCAGCACTGGATAGGTATGGGAATTGGACAGTGGACAGGTCCAAGATGTGAAGACCTTATCGCCTACGCAAAAGAAAAAGGTCAATCCGTCTGGGACTTTAACCTACAATTTCAGTTTATGAATGAAGAAAGTAGGGCGGACACTTTTAGACGTGTAGCTAGTTCATCGGCGAGCGCAAGCGCAAATGCAAGCGACTTTATGAACAACTGGGAAGGTGTAAAATACAAAGAAGCGGAACGAATTGAACAAGCGAATGCTTGGCTTTCAACGGTTCAAGATGAGTTAGGAAAGGTGTAAAATATGACTGAAGCAACACAAACACTAAAAGCCCTTAATGAAATTAAATCAAGGGTGGGGACTAGCGTAGGCTCTGGGCAGTGCTACGGGCTAGTCGCTTTATATTCTCAGCTTTTGGGTGGGTGTAACATCGGGGGAGGTATCAACACCCCGAACCCTGACGGAAACGGGCGCCAAGCTAGTGGAAGTGACACACAAAGGGGAATGAGTGCCAGCAATATTGGTGGAGATTATAACTGGGATGCCGTGGGCTGGAAAGTACGTTTTGACCCTTCTTTTTCTGATTTAAGAGTGGGCTGTATCGTAAACTATAAACCAACTAGTGGCAATATCTGGGGTCATACAGCCGTTATTTCAGCGGTTAACGGTTCAAGTTATGACGTTATAGAGCAAAACTACGCTTGGAGCGGTTACACGACAGAAAGAACAGGTATAGACACGGTGGATAACATTGAAAGCATTATCTACCCTCCTGAAGTTGTAGCTGGTGGAGACATCGGAGAAATCACGGGAAACACTGGAGACAGACAAATTGGAAACGGTGACTACACCAAAACAGCCTTTGACGTGGAAGCCCTTCTAATAGAAGTAGAAGGATTCTTTGACTGTCGCCCTAATGTTTACGAGATTCCAAACTTGCTAGAAATTGCCTACAACCAGATACAAGACAGCTTAAGAGCCTACACTGGAAAAAGTGACCTAGAAATAGAAGTACAGTTGTTAAACAGTGAATTTACTGAAGTTGAATTGTATGACATTTACGGGAATAGCTATGTGTATCAACCGCAGTACCTACCTAGAACCCTTGACACGGGTCACAAGTATAAAGTCATTGTGAATGGTAGCCTTGGAGATAATAACCAAGTACACATTAACTTTTTAGAGTATAACAACGCTAACAACCTAAGCTATGCAGATAAGAATATTTTAGAAAATATTGATACGAAAACATGGACAGAATACAACCCTGAACATTTTAAGTATGGGCTTAATGACGTGACAGGGAAAAACATCGCTATTTTAAATGACGCTGAAGCTAGTTACATTCAGACCCATAAAAACCAAATGGAGCATACTCAGCTGACCTTTAAAGAGAATCGGGAAATGCTTAAACAAAGCGTTGACCTATCGAATAAACAGGTAGCAACCGCTAACTCACAGGCTAGCTATAACGCTCAATTTGCCGTGGATTCTGCTAACATCAATCAATGGACTGAGGGAGCTAGTGGAGTTCTAAACGTGGCTGGGAACTTGCTAAGCGGAAACCTTGGGGGCGCTATCAGTGGGCTAGCGTCTGGAGGTATGAAAGTTTTCAATGCTAACCGTGAATACAATAATAAACTGGTTGAGCAAGGGTTTACGGATACAAACAACGCTTTGAAATCTCAATCTAATGCACTCAACAACATGAAAGCAAAAATCGCCCTAGACCAGTCAATCAGAGCCTACAACGCAAGCATGGCAGACTTACAGAATCAGCCTATCAGCGTCCAACAAATTGGGAATGACTTATCTTTCCAAAGTGGGCATTTATTGACAGACGTCTATTGGAAAGTATCAATAGCTCAAAAAGAAATTTTAGGACGAGCAAACGAGTACATCAAATGCTATGGGGTGCTTGTCAATATCTTTTCTAATAATGCCTTAAGCGTTATGAAAGCTAGAAAGCGGTTTAACTACATCAAGATGATAAATGTTAACCTTGGAAACCTAAGAGCCAATCAATCACACATGAACGCAATTCAAGCTATTTTTCAATCTGGTGTTAGAATCTGGAACTATTCAGCAAATAAAGATGATAATATTTTGTTTGACATCAAGAAAAACAATCCGAATTTTTAAAAGTATGATATAATGAAATAGAAAGGAGTGATTTTTATCGAAGAAAAAGAAAAATGGTACAATCCACAAAAAATGCTAAGCTATAACCAGTATCTAAACTTTGTTATAGGTGGGCGTGGAATCGGTAAGACCTTTGCACTCAAAAAGTATCTACTCAAGCGCTTTATAGATAAAGGGGAACAATTTATCTATTTAAGGCGCAATAAGTCAGAGCTAGACAGGATAGACAAGGACAAGTTTTTTACTACTGAATTGCTGAAACAGGTTTTTACTAATTTTGAAGTGATTGACAGTGACGCCAGCAAGATTCACACTAAAATTATTTTCAGAGCTGACAACATGGAAGATGAAGAAAATATTCTTGTCTTGTCTTCTACTAAAATTATCCTAAACGGAAAAATAGTCTGTTACCTTAAAAGTCTATCAACATGGGTAGACTTGAAAGGGTCAGAGTATGATGAGGTCATGAGTATTCTCTATGATGAGGTGCTGATAGATGTTACTAGTAAAAAGAGGTATCTTGATAACGAGGTAGAAGCCCTCCTAAACTTTATATTCTCTGTTTTTCGTAGGCGTGACGGTTGCCATGCCTACCTACTATCAAATGCAAGTAATTTCAACAATCCCTATTTTGCCTTTCTGAAATTTTATGACGATAGAGGAAAGCGCTTCTACAACATGAAACAATATGCAACGCTTATAGAATTCCCTCCCCATTCAGCCTTTCAAACAGAGGAAGAAAAAGAAAGCGGATTCTTTAAACTCTTGAGTAAGTCAAGCATTTATGAAAGCGTTGCAAACAATGAATTTCAGATAAAGAATGACAAGAACATAGCTAAAATTAAGGGTTTAAAATCTAGGTTATATAGCTTCTATTGTGATGGTACTTTCTTGACAGGGTACTACATTGACAACATGGTATATATTGCCAAAGGTTACGATAAGAACCTAACAGCCTATTGTCTGGAAGTGGAACAGGTGGAAGACGGGTTTGTTTACTTAAACAAGTCAAGCGCTCTAGGTAAGACTTTGAGAAGTCTTTATCTAAAAAATATGCTCATATATGAGGATTTAGAAACAAAAAACAAATTTTTAGAGGTTATCAATCATGTTATATAATATTATGTTAGACGTTGCAAAAGGTGACTACATCACTTTTATATTTATCTTGATTCTATTTGACTTTATCACGGGTTTTCTCAAGGCTTGGAAGTGGAAAGTAACCGATAGCTGGACAGGTTTAAAAGGAGTTATCAAACATACCCTTACATTTATTTTTTACTACTTTGTAGCCGTTTTCTTGACCTACATTCACGCTATGGCAGTAGGTCAGATTCTACTAATTATCATCAATCTATACTATGCCCTATCAATCATGGAAAATCTAGCTGTAATGGGCGTGTTTATTCCTAAGTTTATGACAGCAAGGGTACAAGCTGAGTTACAAAAATACACAGCGCAACTGGATTCTGGAAAGGAACTAATGGAAGCATTTAAAGGAGCAAAAGAAGATGAAAAAGAATGATTTATTTATAGATGTTTCAAGTCACAACGGCTACGATATAACAGGTATTTTGGAAGCGATGGGAACAACTAACACCATCATTAAAATTTCAGAAAGTACAAGCTATATCAATCCATGTTTAAGCGCTCAAATTGAACAGTCTACACCAGTTGGATTTTATCATTTTGCTTGGTTTGGTGGAGATGTAGAAGAAGCAGAAAGAGAAGCAAGATATTTCTTGGAGAATGTACCTACTCAAGTCCCTTACTTGGTGCTTGACTATGAAGACCACGCAAGCGGAGACATTCAAGCCAATACTAATGCTTGTTTGCGCTTTATGCAGATTCTTGCTGACGCTGGATATAAACCGATTTATTATAGCTACAAGCCCTTCACGCTCAATAATATTGACTATCAGCAAATTTTGGAGCAATTCCCTAATAGTCTATGGGTTGCTGGATATGGTTTAAACGATGGAAACGCTGATTTTGAATACTTTCCAAGTATGGACGGTATCAGATGGTGGCAATACTCAAGCAACCCATTTGATAAGAATATAGTGCTTTTAGACGATGAACCAGAGCAAGAACCAAAAACGGCTGGAACTTGGAAACAGGATAAAAACGGCTGGTGGTTCAGACGTGCAAACGGCTCTTTCCCCTATAATAAATGGGAAAAAATCGCTGATGTTTGGTACTACTTCGATAGCAAGGGCTATTGCTTAACGTCTCAATGGATTCTATATAAAGAGAAATGGTACTATCTCAAGGATAACGGCGCAATGGCTACTGGTTGGGTGCTAGTAGGCTCAGAATGGTACTATATGGACGATTCAGGCGCAATGGTTACTGGATGGGTTAAATATAAAAACAACTGGTACTATATGACAAATGAGCGTGGAAATATGATTTCTAATGAGTTCATCAAGTCAGGCAAGGGTTGGTATTTCATGAACGCAAACGGAGAGCTTGCAGATAACCCATCATTTACAAAAGAACCAGACGGACTTATAACCGTAGCATAACAGAAAAAAGCTAGTAGATTCTTTCTACTAGCCTTTTTTATATTCTGAAATAATTTTATAAGCGTCATCATCTGGGTTGTCCAAAGCAAGGGAACAAAGGGCAGATAGAACGCTATTCACTTGATTATATTTCTGTAAATAGTGATTTTCTAATTGCTTTTGATTGCTGATATGCTTTTCATAACCAGACAATGAAAAAGAGTGATGTAAACTGATAAGTTGCTGGACTAGTCTAGCTTTTTCTAAGCCGTCTGGATATGCTTTAATAAATTGTGAAAGCACTACTAAATATCGCTCAAATGAATGTAAAATAATTTCATCAATCGTAATTAAACCCCTTACACTTTTAGCTGATAATGACAGAAAGCTATCTGATAATAGGCGCAATTCTGTTTCATATTGTAAGCGCTTTTCTTGCTCTTCTAAGCGTGTATTTTCTTCCATGGTCTTAACCCCCTACATTCTCTAAATAAGCGACTAGGCGCAAAATAGAAGCCGTGTTGCTATCGTTTTCTCGCTTTAACTTCGTGATGGTGCTTTGTTGTTGCTCAATCTGTTTCTGTTGCTTAAAAAGGTTATAGGTCAATAGTGATAACATCACTAGAAAAGATAGAATGATAAGGTTACAGGAAGCGAACCACCAGAACCAGAAGCGCCCTTTTTTATTTAATTTGTTGTATGATTGTTTCATAAGTTAGTACCTAAAAATGTATAAATCCCTTTCTATTGATAAATATGTAACCCTTAATGTACCTTTATAAGCCGTAGAGCCATCTCTTTGATGATGTATGTCTACATCATATAAATCATAATGAGTAGGCTCAAAGCCTTCTATATCCTCAAATATAGGTTTTAAGCGACTAATAGCATAATCAAGAGAAATGACTGGAAAGCCGTCAAAATGATATTGCTTGACTATCTTTCTAGCTCTTTCTATCTCACTTGTAAAAATTCTATCTAAATCTTTCATCTTAATATGTTTCCCTCCCTTGTACATAGCGTTTGAAAGCTGAATCTAAGCATAAATGCTTATAGTCTGAGTTTTTCAAGTTGTTAATTTCTTCAAAAATAATCACTATATCACGCTTTTTAAAATAGTTTATTTCAGTTTCAATAAAACCGTGTTTTAATAGCCTTTCTTTTTCGCTAGATAATTTAGAATTATATACCTTTCCGATACAATGAATTTTTAGAATTTCTTCCTTATCCTTAATAATTTCAAATTTAGCAATCATATTTATACCCATCTTTCAAGATAATCATAATAGGAATCTAACCAGATTAAAACATAAGTTGGATTAACATTAAAACCTAACTCTGTTTTAAGTCTTGCTAGAATTGTTTTATAGTCTCTTGCTGAGCTTCTAGTAAATTTTAGATTTACAATGTTTTCAGCACGTTTATTTTCTATATCATAGTGCTGAAAATTTTTAGGGTTTGGTGGATATTTAGTCCACTTGTAAACTAGTTTAAATGTAACTATTTTCATTTTAAATCTCCTTATCCTATTTCTTCAAAACAGTCTGAAATATTTGTATATAGTTCAGAAAGTGTTTTAACTCGTTCAGAATATTCAGCAAATGGAACAAACTCATTGTTTCTGTACAATTCAAGTTTACGCTCATCTCCTAAGTCAACAATCTGACTTACATGGTCTCCGTAGATTTCAGCGCTATCCACTCCAAAGAGTAAATCAAGCGCTTGCCCGTGAGTTAATTCTGCAAAAGTTTCATCATTGTGATTCACATATAAGGCTTTCATTTTTAACATTGTTTTTCTCCTTTGTTACTTTCTGATACTATTATATCATTTTCCAAAACCCTTGTCAAGTGTTTTGATAAAATATTTTTAAATTATTTTAGAAATGTTTTTATCTCATTTCTAACTATAACTAGTATATCATATACAGAAATTATTGTCAAGAGATTTTTGAAAATATTTTTAAATTATTTTTAAAAGTTTTTGCTTGACAT
>OATI01000885.1_pt1 | contig 18162 bp, 24 predicted proteins | sample 1494981 | NCBI WGS metagenome assembly OATI01 (sample SAMEA2579952, study PRJEB22360) | human gut metagenome
ATCTATATAAGAATGAAGATGGAAACGTGACTATCACACCCGAAACAGTGACAATCAACCAACGGAGACAGCTTCCTTATATTCAACGTTATCTAGAGGAGCGTTTTAAGGGCTATCTCACTATTGAGGTAGTAGACTATGAATACAAGAGCCTTACGGCTTTTATACCATTTGCCACCGCCTTAGAACACGCAGAGGAACAACAAGCGGAAGGGGTGTAGTAAATGGCTTTAACACCAAAACAAAGGAAGGTACAACGGGACTATTTAACCAGAAAGAAAAGAACGCTACAACGTCAGGGCGCATCTAATGCCGAGATAAAAGCCTTTATGGGTGGACGGTGGGACTTTTCAGGAATGAGTGACAAGGCGCTAGAACGTGCTTACAATGAGATTAAAAGCAAGGGGCGCACCCAAGTATTCGGAAACCACGTCTACACTAGCGACTATGTGAAAAAAGCTAAAGCATGGTACGGGGACAAGTTTTCTGTAGAAAAGCTGACCCAAGGTTTTCGCTCTTCTCAACGCTCAGACTTGAACCGCTTTCATTCAGCCAAGGAAGTCAAAGAATACCGCTCAGAACGTGACAGAGAAGCCAAGGAACGCTATATATCAGCCCTTGAGGAAATGCACTACAATACCAGAGAAGCAGGAAACAAAGCACAAGAAAAAGCCTTTAAAAGCATGATTTCACGCATAAGGCGCATGAGTGCCAGCAACTTTGGCGCATTTCTAACAGGTGGAGCGTCTGACAAGGTTTCATTTGATAACGTTATGGTTTTCGTAGACACGGATGGTAAAGAGACGGCTTTTGAATTTCAGGACAGCCTAGCCCGTGAAATCCTTGATAATGTAGATAAGTTTTCCAAGCAATTTGTTTCTGATATGAGAAGACGAAAGAAGCGAGGGAAGAAGTGACTTGCTACTATGCAGGCGACTTTGAAACGACTACAAACGAGGAAGAAACAGAGGTATGGCTTTCTTGTTTCGCAAAGGTTATTGACTATGACAAGCTAGACACATTCAAGGTAAACACTAGCCTAGAAGATTTTCTAAAATCTCTCTATCTTGACCTAGACAAGACTTACGCCGAGACAGGAGAAGATGAATTTATCATATTCTTTCACAATCTCAAGTTTGACGGCTCTTTCTTGTTATCTTTCTTTCTGAATAATGATATAGAATGTACTTACTTTATCAATGATATGGGGGTTTGGTACTCTATTACGCTTGAGTTTCCAGACTTTACACTGACTTTTAGAGACTCTTTAAAAATCCTTAATTTCTCAATCGCTACGATGGCAGGGCTTTTCAAAATGCCAATAGCTAAAGGTACTACACCCTTGCTAAAACATAAGCCAGATGAAATAAAGCCAGAATGGATTGACTACATTCATGTAGACGTTGCTATTTTGGCGCGTGGTATTTTTGCAATGTACTATGAGGAAAATTTCACAAAGTACACATCAGCAAGTGAAGCGCTGACAGAATTTAAACGGATTTTCAGAAAGTCAAAACGAAAATTCAGATACTTTTTCCCAATTCTTGATGAAAAGGTAGATGATTTTTGTCGTAAGGCTTACCGTGGGGGCTGGACGTTTGCCAATCCTAAAACGCAGGGGCGAACCTTAAACCAGCTAATAGACATCTATGACATCAATAGTATGTACCCTGCAACCATGCTACAGAACGCTTTGCCTATTGGAATACCGAAGCGCTACAAGGGCAAACCCAAGGAGATAAAGGAAGACCATTATTATATCTATCACATTAAAGCCGATTTTGACTTAAAACGTGGCTACCTCCCAACAATCCAGATTAAGCGCAAACTTGACGCTTTAAGAATTGGGGTCAGAACTAGCGACTATGTGACTACCTCGAAAAACGAGGTTATAGACCTATATTTGACTAATTTTGACCTTGACCTATTTCTAAAACATTATGATAGTTCTATCATGTATGTAGAAACACTTGAATTTCAGACAGAATCAGGCTTGTTTGATGACTATATCACTACTTACCGATACAAGAAAGAAAACGCACAAAGCCCAGCAGAAAAACAAAAAGCTAAGATTATGCTTAATAGCTTGTATGGGAAGTTTGGTGCTAAAATTATATCAGTAAAGAAACTAGCCTATCTGGACGATAAAGGTATATTACGCTTTAAAAATGACGATGAAGAAGAAGTACAACCCGTTTATGCACCCGTGGCGCTATTTGTAACATCCATTGCTCGTCACTTTATCATTTCAAATGCTCAAGAAAACTATGATAATTTCTTATATGCAGATACAGACAGCTTGCACTTGTTCCATTCTGACAGTCTTGTACTTGACATTGACCCGTCAGAGTTTGGGAAGTGGGCGCATGAGGGGAGAGCCGTTAAGGCAAAATATCTCCGCTCAAAACTCTACATCGAAGAATTGATACAAGAAGACGGGACAACGCATTTAGACGTTAAGGGCGCAGGAATGACCCCAGAAATCAAAGAAAAAATCACTTTTGAAAACTTTGTTATCGGGGCAACGTTTGAGGGTAAAAGGGCAAGTAAGCAGATAAAAGGAGGTACTCTAATTTATGAAACAACCTTTAAAATCAGGGAAACAGACTACTTGGTATGATGGCTTTGTATTGTCGGTTTACCGCTCCTTTTTCAAAAAGTTATTACGTACACAACAGGTTAAAAATAAAAAAGGGTACTATTTCCAGAAATCCAGCAACGCACCCAAAAACACTATTTTTCTAAAGTCCTATCTAAAAGCACATTATGCCTATGAAGATTTTCAATATATGATGAACCTTTATCAATTTGTTTCAAAAGAATTTGATAAAATTTCAATCAATGCTTTTTACAATCTTTGTTGCTATTTAGAAGAAAATAAAATATACTCTCTTTCTTCTAATGCCCTTTATGATTGTTATGAGAAATCAAAGAACCGTCAAAACGATTTAGAAAATCTCAATACAATCATCACACCACTTAAATTTTTAAAATCAACAAACGGAGATAAACAAAATGGCTAAACAAGCACCAAAACATGAAAACTTTGATACAGTTGTGGCTCAGGCTACAATCACAGCGACATCTAACAAATCAGATGGCAAGTATAAGCAAAAGAAAGCGACTAAAGCCGTGTACCTTGTCCCAGCGACCGAGGAAGACACTAAGAAGCTTGTAGATTTTGGGCTTACTCTTTACACTCCAGACACAGAAAAAGACCCAGACGCTAAACCTTACTTTATTGTAAAGGCAACCGAAAATGTGAAAATTTTCACAAGTGAAATGGACTTTGAAGAAGTCAACTTTGGGGTATCTTATGAAGACGTAAACCAAGAGACAGGAGAAATCACAGTCAAGAAAACACCAAACTATAAGACAGAAGAACCCGTACACGTTGCAATCATGTTTGTAGAGGGTGGCGAGAATGGAAACGACTTTTTCCGCCTTAACGCTTTGATGATGGCTGACACGTTGACCCTTGAAGAAGTGCAACCCGTGAACCCGTTCGCTGGATTGTTTGGAAAATAAAAAAGCGCCTTCCTGAAAGGGAAAGCGCCAATTATAAAGCGTTTTTCATGGCTTGAAAAGTCAGTTGGTTAGAATGACTTGCACTAGCAAGCACCCCTTGAGGTGTAACCATCTTGCCAGCACTAGACAAGCCTTGAAAAGCCTTACAGGTTCATCATATCATACTTGCTTTATTTTGTCAAGTATGATATACTTTGTTTAAAAATTGAAAGGAGAGGAACATGACCTCACAGGAATGCCTAGCAGTGCTAGATAGCGCAATGGCAAAAGTCGGGAACGATGAAGAAATTGAGAGCCTGACGGCTGACTTGATTGACATTAAGGCTTTTGTCGGAGAAATTGACACAGTTGTCTCAGTCTTGAATGAAGACGTTGAGCGCCTAAACTTAAAAAACGGTAACCTACGTTCAGCTAATAACGAACTTTACCGCCGTTTAGGTCAACAAGACGAAATCATGAAACAGGCACAAGAAGACATGAGCGTAGTCTCAGCAATCAATGCTGTTATTTAATAGAAAGGAAAAAAGAAGATGAAACCATTTTCAAAATCAATCAACTGGTATCCTAACAACGCACTAGACGCACTCAAGGACGAACCAGAAACAGTCGCAGAAGTTACACCGCCAGCAACTATGCCAGCGGACACACCAGCGCAGGAAGTGCCAAACTACCCAGCGCAAGCCCCAGCAAGTGAAGTTGAGGGCGTAGAAATGAACATCGACCACGAAAACATCGTAGAAGAGGGAGAAGAATAAACATGGCTAATAAAATCACTACCTTTTTATCAGGTCAGACAGGGAAACAAATCTCAAACATTGACCTATTGAACTCTATCCGCACCCGTGCCAGCGCAGACTATCAGGCAGACATCCCTGTACTTGAGGGCGCACGCATTAACCACGCAACCGTGCCGTATCAGGATTTTCAAAAGCACGCCAATGAGTTTTTCACAGCGCTTGTAAACCGTATCGGGTCAACCGTTATCAAGGCGCTTACTTATGAAAATCCGCTTGCTATTTTCAAGTCAGAGACCTTTGAGTTTGGGGACACATTGCAAGAAATCTATGTACACCCAGCTGAGAAGAAAACCTATGACGCAAAATCAGACGTCAGCCCGTTCAAATTCGCTGATACAGATATTGAGGTATTCTACCACACCTTAAACAATGAAAACTACTATGAGCGCACCTTTGAGCGTGCTTGGATTCAGAAAGCTTTTGTTTCTGATATGGCGTTTGATGAGTTTGTGGACAAAATGTTTACATCACTCCTCTCATCTGATACGCTGGACGAGTATCAAGCAGTTAAGGGCGTACTTGAGAAATCACTTGCAGAAGTCTCTTATACAGACCTTAAGGGCAAGGCTAAGAAAATCACAGTAGCAGGTACGAAGATTGACGAAAACAAACAAGACTTTGTCGTAGACTTTAACCAGTCACTTATCAACTTGTCTAAACGTTTCACAATCCCAAGTCGTACAACGTTTAACAATCCAGTAGGCGTGCCAAACATGACGGCAATTGAAGACCAGTACCTAGTTATTTCTGCTGAGTTCTCAACTCACTTGGATATGTTACTTGCTAATGCTTTCAACATGGATAAAGCAAGCGTTTTGGCTCGCACAATTGTGGTAGATGATTTTGAAAAATTCACGGGAGAGGGCGCAAACAATGGACGTAAGCCAGTCGCTTTCCTTATTTCAGCTAAATCTATCATTAACAAAGACAAGCTAGTACACATGGAAGCCATTCGCAACCCTCGCAATATGACCTACAACTATTTCTACCATCACCACTACATGACAAGCCTTTCACTTTTTGAAAACATTCATTTCTGGTATGTTGAGGAAGCCTAAAGGCTGACCAAGGGCGGGCAATAGCCCGCCTATTTTATTAAGTGAAAGGGGACTAAATGAGTTACAAGAATTACAAGCGACATCTTGGCAATATTGAGCTAAACAAAGAAACCGTAGAGCGTAACCGTCTAGCCTTTTTTGAGTTTTACTTTAATTATTTCTATAATATCGTGGTAAATTATTTCACTTGGGAGGGGTTGCCTAATGATATTGACGAGTTGTTTATAGAAAAGAAGCTGATAGAAAATGGGCATGTAGCTTTCTTTCATGATGACACCTTTGGATTTATTGCCCAAGGTGGAACGAGAGGGGAACGCTTAAACCATTATGACCAGCCTTTGACCTATCAACCCGTCAACGCTAGCAGTATGAACTATTTTAAACAGATGGAAATAGCCTATACTGAAAATGATTTTAGGGTAATTTCAGAGCTACACGAGGACAACCCAGACAAGATAAAAAGACCTTGTATTGTGATACCTAACAATAATTTCTATGAGCCGTATATAGGCTATTTAGAGTTATTTTGTGAAAAGTTGGCAGATATTGAGCTGACAATCCAGCTAAACAGAAACGCACAAATCACACCGTATTTTATTTTTGCGGATAATACAAACGTGCTATCTATGAAGAATATTTTCAATAAGATTGCCAATTTTGAACCCGTTGTGTATCTCAACAAGCAGAAAGACCAAGACGGACAAGACAGCTTTAAACAGCTATCAGACTATATACAAGTGTTTAGAACGGACGCGCCGTTTTTACTTGACAAGTTACATGATGAAAAGTTACGGGTTATGAACCAGTTGCTGACATTTATTGGGATAAACAACAACCCAAGCGACAAAAAAGAGCGTCTGGTAGTTTCCGAAGCTATTTCTAATAATGGGGTCATCTCTGCTAATATAGAAGTAGGCTGGAAGTCAAGACGCAAGTTTGTGGAGCTTATCAATAAATGCTACGGGCTGGAAATATCTGTTAAACCAGCGGAGACAATCCAACAGTTTAACCTTGACAAAGTGGCGCTAGACTTGGCAGAAAAGGAGGGAACAATCATTGACCCAGAATAACACGACAGCAACGATTGCAACCTTTTTAAAATCCAGGTATAGAAATCCCGTGACGGGACGGCTGGACGGCTTGGCGCTAGATGAAAACGGCGACTTTCTACACTACAACACGATTATAGACCAGACCTATAACGAGCTATTTAAGGACATGGAGCTAGTCAACGGAGTTTCAGACAATTTCAAGAAAGAGTTTTGCAAGCACTTTTACAACAGGGAAATTGGTTTGGAGACTTTCGCCCGTTTCCAGATTGCCCTTGAGGAAGTTCTAAACAACGAGTGTTTCAATCTGTTTAAATACCTAGCAGAAATCAGGGACAAGGCTATCAAGGACTTAAACCAGTCAATGAATATTGACACGGTAGGCAACCAGAAAGCGGACGGGCAGGCGCTACAGATAGCGAACACGACACCACAAGAGCGAAAAGAAATTGTCTTTACTGAGCGCTATGGGGTTATAGAGTACGCTGACAACTTGGTAGAAAACCACCAGAAAAATAACGCAGATACAAAAAGCAACGTCTCAGGGTGGAGTGGTTCTAGTCTTGCCGAACGCTTACAAGCTAACGCAGAATTAAAGGATATACAATTCCAGATTTTCAACGTTTGCGATAAGCTTTTTTTACAGGTATTTTAGGAGGTGGTTAGATGAAAGATTTATCAAGTGCTAAAATACTAAAGTATGATAGCATGTTAGAAGAAATCACGCTTTTCAGCTTTCAGGATTTTGCTTATGCAGACGATGGCTTATATTATATCCACATGACAAGCAGACGTTTAGGCGACTTGTCTAAATTGTGGATAAAACTAAAGCCTATTTCTTATCATTATGAAAGCATTGAAAATGAAACTTTCTGGACTATCAGAAAAAGCTACCAGCCGTTACAATCCATTAAGGCGCTTCTATTTATCCGCTTTAAGATTGTGGGAGCTTATTATAGCTTTGAGAAGCTGACCAGCAAAAGCAAGCTGAAAGGTTTTGGCAGAGTGATAGACGATAACAACTATTTTTCACGCATACCCCTTGTAAACGAGGTGGTACACTGGGACAACGGGGTTATCGTAACCCCTAACTACCAGATGAACGTCACAGGGTTACAAGAAAGACGTGTAGAGATTGTCAGTCAGCAACTCCTTGAAGATTGGGCAACCTTTAAAATCAATGTTACGAACGATAGAAAGGGAGTGCCTAGAACTATCATGACAGCAGAAAGAGGGCATGAAAACCTATGATAATTATTAACTTGTCCGAGACAACGGACACACTACAGATTGAAGTGCTGGGACACGGAGACGATAAAGACCAATCTTGCGCCCGTGTATCAACCGTTTGCGACTGTATCTATTTAGGGTTTAAAGACCAGCTAGAGAAGTACAAGAAGCACAACGGCTACACACTTTTAATTGCTAACAAGAAAAAGTTAGGACGTAAAGGCGCTTTACTGGTTCGCTATCTTGAATACCTAGCAGACCTAAAAGAACTCTATCCAAACTCAATCAAAATCATTAACAAAACAAAGGAGAAAAAAGAAGATGGCAACAAATAGCAATTACAGTTTAGAAAAAAAGACAACTAAACGTGTCCGAGGTATTCACTCATTGATTAAATTCCAGAAACATCAGGGAGTTGAGAGCCTAACAATCCAAGGTAAGGACACACTAGCAGAAGTTTCACAGGATAAAAACGGAGACACAAACCTAATTTTAATGGCTGACGTTGATAAAGTAAATTCAGTAACCTCTAACGTTCCTTATCTTGGCGTTTCTCATTCAATAACAGGAGAAGACCCTGACAAGAATAAGACAGCGAACATCAGCCAAGACCTTACTCAATTCCCTCTATCGGGTGGCGAACTGGTAACGGTTACAAAAGAACCAGAAAGTTTGACAATCCACGATGAAAAGGTTAAAGAATTTGTAGCAACAACGGTTACAGCAAAAGAAACTGAAATCAAAAAATTCATCGGAGAAGTCAAAGAAGAATTGACTACCAAAATTAACGAACATTCAGGCGGAACATCAGCAGAGCCTTTTGACAAAGACGCTTTTAAAGATGAAGTTCAACAATATGTAGAATTAAATTTACCTTATAGTGTTTTTTCTGGGAGTCTCAATTTTGATTATGATAATATGTTTTTTGGAATGACAAACCTTGACCAAGTGAACGAAAATATCGAAGTTGACTTTATCCACAATTCACGAATTATTGACCGTTTAGTGTTAAGAAAAAGTGATTTTGATAACAATAAAACATTTGAAAATGAAAAAATGTTTATTAAACTATATACAAGCCCTTATATGGCTGATGTGCTAGGCGGTGGAGACATAGAAGACCCATCAGGAAAAGGGCAATTACGCTTACATGTTACATTAAAACAACCGCTTGATAAATCACAAGAAAACTATAATGTTTTTGCTAAATTCTATTTATACCGTCCTGCAAATCTTTGGTTTAATTTCCAAAAACTGGAAGGCGATGGAACACGTTTAAACGGTGCAGCAGTACCACAATAAGAAAGGATTTTAAAACATGAATCCAGAAGAATTTAAAGACGAGTTTTTCAGAGCTTATCGGGGGCGCTATTCGTCTTACTGGGTAGAACGTTGGGGGCTTATCCCCTCAATTCCTACCAGCTTTGACAACGCCAATTCAATCTACGAGCTTTTGGCTTGGCTACAGCGTGCATTTAAGCAGTTGCTTGACGACTTTGTGGCGCTGGAAAGTGAACTAGAAGACTATAAGAACGCTTTGACCGAACTCTTGGAGCAACTTATTCCCTTGCTTATTCGCCGATACATGGAGAGTAAGGAAGCTGATGACTGGTTTAACAAAAAAGCGGACATCTACTATAACAAGATTATCAAGCCATACATTGACGCTGAAATAGCAAAAGTCAATAAGAAAATCGCTGACCTTGAAAAGAAAGTAGATGATGAAGTTAAGCGCCTTGATGGACGGATTGACGCTTTAAACGATAAGCTAGAAAAGGAAATCAAGAAGCTAGACGACCGAATCACAAAGGAAGTCGCTAAACTTAACGAACGTATCACAAACGAAAACAACGCACTCAAGGAGCGAATCGAAGCGCTAGAAAATGCTAACGCAAGCTTGCAAAATGCTTTGCGTAAAATCATTGAAAACCTTGAGGGGTCAGGCGCTTGGACTGGTGGGCTTACTGGTGGATTTAACCAAGGGCGCAACATCGCAACGGGTAACATTAACTTGTTTGGCGGAACACCAGACGGAAACAGCTTTATCAGAACCAACAACGGAAGCACAGAAAACGACTTGTCAGGAGGTATCTAATGCCTTTAGAAACACGATTTTCAACCTCTACCACAGCCAACGTAGAAAACTTTGGTACAGGGGTAGCCCCTTGGACGGAAGCCTATGCTAATGCTTGGCAGTTCTCAGGGGACACAGATTATGGCTATATGACCAACGGCAACACGACCTATATACAGTACGGACAAAATGACCCGTCTGTATGGGCGTCTATGAGGTTCTGGGGGGAATCCGTTGAAATCCTAGAAGAGACAAAAAACGATGATAATTCTATCACAGCGAAAATCAGAGTTAAAGCCCTCTTTTGGTGGAGTAAACGGGTCAGCTCAAACGCTGGGTATCGGGTAGAGTATGATATTAAAATCAACGGGCGCACCGTTTGGACGTTTAGCGGATATACAACCGATGAAGTCATTAAAAATGATGAAGTTGCTCAAGACTTTACCGTAACCATACCAGCCGAAGAAAGTTCATCAGCCAGCGCCTTAAATATCAATGTATCTTATCCAGACGGACAATATTCAGACAATTCCTTTTATGTGGGTATGTACCTATATAATACCAACAAGAAAAAGCCTAAAACGTTGAAACCGTGGGCAATCCGTAAAAACGGAATCTTTAAGACCTTAAACCGCCCAAGCGGTATCTTCCAACAGAGAAAATCAGGTTGGCAAGACGTCAGCGAACAGTCAGCAAATGCAGTCGGGCAAGCTGTTTCAGCACCGCACAGCGTGAGACGTGGGGGGCAATGGATAGGACAAGGACAGATAGGGCAAGATTAAGGGAGGGTTTCAGCCCTCCTATTTTTAAAGGAGAATCTATGCAAGAATCAACCAAAATATGGCTTTATGCAAAAAGCCCTTTTAAAAATGACTATGCTAATGTGATTAACTTTGAGACAAGAGAAGCTATGGAAGACTTTTTCACAAAGACGAATCCACATATAGAAATTGTATATGAATACGATAAATTTCAATATACACAGCGTAACGGCTCAATCGTAGTTTCTGGACGGGTAGAGAAGTATGAGAATGTAACGTATATGAGGTTTATCAATAACGGAAGAACCTACTATGCCTTTGTCTTTGACGTGCTTTATATCAATGAAGACGCTACACGCATTATTTACGAGGTGGACGTATGGAACACTTACCAGCACGAATTGAAGAGCCTAAACGTGATAGGACAGGTAGAACAGCAGACTTTGCCTAATGAATTGTGGGCGCTGAAAGACAGTCAGCAAGGGTTTTCAGTTGGGACTAAATACGCTACACGGGCTGGAGAAGTCGGGATAGATACGGAGTGGCTTGTAGTAGTCGCAAAACCTACGATTAAGATGACCACCAAGGCAAACAGACCTGTAAACATGAGTTATTCAGGTATGCAAAAAACCTTTAAATACTTTTTTATCCCTGTAAATTTGAAATCGGGAGCAAGTAAGCCGTTTATCTTTCAGGGCAAAAAGTATGATAGCTTTTACTTGGAGAACCTTTATAAACACCTTTTCGGTTTGAATCAGGACGGGTCAAGCACCGTAAACCAGATTGTGAACATGTATCTAAGCCGTGATATTGGGGTAAAATACAAGGAGACAACCGAGGGAGACAAGACCTATATAGAAATCTTGTCAAATATCACAGGAAGCGTTGCGGAAATCGGGCGAAAGAATAGCCGAAACTATCGAACATCGGGTAGTAGCTCAAGCGGTGGAAGTGGTAGCACCAACGAAGAGGGCGACATTTCAACCGAGGAAAGCCGTGTTAGACTAGTTACTAGAATCATTAAAAAGCTAGTGCCAGACGCAACAGCGGAGGGTATCGCTGGAATTATCGGGAACTTTTCAGCAGAAAGCAACGTCACAGCTAAGAAATACGAGGCAGACTATGCTACAGGGTACGAGTACGAGAAAATGGAATCAGAACCAACAGCAGAAAACCTCATGGGAAGCTGGGGCGCTTTTGCCAGTCTCTACTCTATCAGCTTAAACGAAGCAGGATATAGAGGGTCAGACGGCAATCACTGGATAGGTATCGGAATTGGTCAGTGGACGGGTCCAAGGGCGGAGGAGCTTTTGAACTTTTCACGAAGCCAAGGAAAATCACTATGGGATTTTAACCTACAATTTCAATTTATGAACCAAGAGAGCCGAGCCGATACGTTTAGACGGGTGGCTAGTTCTACCGCCAGCGCCAGCACCAATGCAAGCGACTTTATGAACAACTGGGAAGGCATAGCCTACAAGGAAGCGGAACGCATAGAGCAAGCAAACGCTTGGCTTTCAACTATTCAAGACGAGTTACAGAAAGGGTAAGACATGGCAGAAGCAACAGAAACGCTAAAAGCACTAAATGAAATCAAGTCACGAGTTGGGACAACTATAGGCAGTGGGCAGTGCTACGGGTTAGTGGCGCTATATTCTCAACTGCTGGGCGGTTGTAACATCGGGGGAGGTATCAACACCCCAAACCCTGACGGTAACGGCAGACAAGCCAGCGGAAGCGATACGCAGAGGGGCATGAGTGCCAGCAATATCGGGGGCGATTATAACTGGGAAGCCGTGGGCTGGAAAGTCCGCTTTGACCCGTCTTTTGCTGATTTAAGAGTAGGCTGTATTGTCTGCTATATCCCATCAGGGAGCAACATCTGGGGGCATACGGCTGTTATTTCAGCGGTTAACGGCTCAAGCTATGACGTGATAGAGCAAAACTACGCTTGGAGCGGTTACACGACAGAGCGCGCGGGTATAGATACGGTTGACAACATTGAAAGTATTATCTACCCTCCCGAGATTTTAGCAGGTGGAGATATTGGAGAAATCACAGGGAACACAGGGGATAAACAACTAGGCAATGGCGACTACTCAAAAACAGCCTTTGACGTTGAAGCCTTGCTGATTGAAGTGGACGGATTTTTTGACTATCGCCCTAATGTGTATGAAATCCCTAACCTCTTAAAAATCGCCTATGACCAGATACAAGAAGGGTTACGCTCATACATGGGTAAAGACGACCTAGAAATAGAGGTACAACTATTAAATAGTGAGTTCACAGAGATAGAGCTTTATGATATATATGGTAATAGTTATGTGTATCAACCACAGTATTTACCAAGGACGATAGACGAAGCACATAAATATAAAGTGGTAGTGAGTGGAAGCCTTGGCGATAGTAATCAGGTTCATATCAATTTTCTTGAGTACAACAACGCTAACAATGTAAGCTATGCAGATAAGAATATTCTGGAAAATTTGAATAGTGGAGAGTGGGCAGAATATAACCCAGAGCATTTCAAATACGGTTTGAATGACGTGACAGGGAAAAGCGTTGCAATCTTGAATGACGCAGAAGCCAGCTACATTCAATCACACAAGAACCAGATGGAACATACACAGCTAACGTTTAAAGAGAATCGGGACATGCTCAAACAGAGCGTAGACCTTTCTAATAAACAGGTTGCTACAGCCAACTCACAAGCCAGCTACAACGCACAATTTGCCGTAGACAGCGCCAACATCAACCAATGGACAGAGGGCGCTAGTGGTATCTTAAACGTGGCTGGAAATCTCCTAACAGGTAACTTTGGGAGCGCACTTGGTGGGCTTGCGTCTGGTGGTATGAAAGTTTTCAACGCTAACCGTGATTATAATGACAAGGTGGTACAACAAGGATTTACAAGCGAAAACAACGCTTTGAAATCTCAATCAAACGCACTCGCTAACATGAAATCAAAAATCGCCCTAGACCAGTCTATACGAGCTTACAACGCTACAATGGCAGACCTACAAAACCAACCTATCAGCGTCCAGCAGATTGGGAATGACTTGGCTTTCCAGAGTGGGAACAGGTTGACAGACGTATATTGGAAAGTCTCACTAGCTCAAAAGGAAATCATGGGACGGGCGAACGAGTACATCAAATGTTATGGGGTGCTTGTCAACTGGTTTACTAATGACGCTTTAAGCGTGATGAGGTCAAGAAAGCGGTTTAATTATATCAAGATGATTAACGTCAATCTTGGAACGCTAAGAGCCAACCAGTCGCACATGAACGCACTACAGGCTATCTTCCAGTCTGGGGTCAGAATATGGAACTATTCAGCGAATAAAGAAGACGGCATTTTGTTTGACATTAAGAAAAACAACCCGAATTTTTAAAAGTATGATATAATGAAATAGAAAGGAGTGATTTTCTATCGAACAGGAAAAATGGTACAATCCGCAGAAAATGCTATCTTATAACCAGTATCTTAATTTTGTTATCGGTGGGCGTGGGATTGGTAAGACCTTTGCACTCAAGAAGCACCTGCTGAAACGCTTTATAGACAAAGGGGAGCAATTCATCTATTTAAGGCGGAACAAGTCAGAGCTTGACCGAATAGACAAGGACAAGTTTTTTACTACAGAATTATTAAAGCAAGTCTTTACAAATTTTGAGGTAATAGACAGCGACGCTAGTAAAATTCATACTAAGATTGTTTTCAGGGCGGACAACATGGACGAAGAAGAAAATATTTTAGTTTTGTCTTCTACCAAGATAATACTTAACGGGAAAATCGTTTGCTATCTCAAGAGCCTTTCTACATGGGTTGACTTGAAAGGGTCAGAGTATGATGAGGTTATGAGTATCTTATACGATGAGGTATTGATAGATGTTACCAGTAAAAAGAGGTATCTTGATAACGAGGTGGAAGCCCTCCTAAACTTTATCTTTTCCGTTTTCCGAAGACGTGACGGGTGTCACGCTTACCTGCTATCAAATGCAAGTAATTTCAACAACCCCTATTTTGCCTTTCTGAAATTCTATGACGACAACGGCAAGCGCTTTTACAATATGAAACAGTATGCAACACTTATAGAATTCCCTCCTCATTCAGCCTTTCAAACCGAGGAAGAAAAAGAGAGCGGATTCTTTAAGCTACTAAGTAAGTCCAGTATTTATGAAAGCGTTGCTAATAACGAATTTCAAATTAAAAACGATAAGAATATAGCTAAAATTAAAGGCTTGAAGTCTAGGCTATATAGTTTCTATTGTGACGGTACTTTCTTAACAGGATACTATATAGACAATATGGTATATATTGCTAAAGGCTTTGATAAGAATTTAACCGCTTATTGTTTGGAAGTGGAACAAGTGGAGGACGGTTTTGTTTACTTGAATAAAGCCAGCGCATTGGGTAAAACTTTACGGAGTTTATACTTAAAGAATATGTTTATTTATGAAGATTTAGAGACTAAAAACAAATTTATAGAGGTTATCAATCATGTTATATAATATTATGCTAGAAGTTGCCAAAGGCGACTATATCACAATTCTCTTTGCTTTGATTCTATTTGACTTTATCACAGGCTTTCTAAAGGCTTGGAAATGGAAAGTTACGGATAGCTGGACAGGGTTAAAAGGGGTTATCAAACATACCCTAACATTTATTTTTTACTATTTTGTGGCGGTATTCTTGACCTATATTAACGCTATGGCAGTCGGACAGATTTTACTGGTTATCATTAACTTGTACTATGCACTTTCTATTATGGAAAATCTCGCTGTTATGGGTGTCTTTATTCCCAAGTTTATGACAGCAAGGGTACAGGAAGAATTGCAAAAATACACAGCACAGCTAGACGCAGGGAAAGACCTGCTGGAAGATTTTAAAGGAGGTAAGAAATAATGGTTAAAAAGAACGATTTATTTATAGACGTATCAAGTCATAACGGTTACGATATAACAGGGATTTTAGAGCAGATGGGAACGACTAACACCATCATTAAAATTTCTGAAAGTACGACCTATTTAAACCCTTGCTTGTCTGCTCAAGTGGAGCAGTCAAACCCTATCGGATTCTATCACTTTGCCCGTTTTGGCGGAGACGTAGCAGAAGCAGAAGCAGAAGCACGCTTTTTCCTTGACAACGTGCCTACACAAGTTAAATACCTTGTATTGGACTATGAAGACGACCCAAGCGGAGACGCACAAGCGAACACTAACGCCTGCTTACGCTTTATGCAGATGATTGCTGACGCTGGATATACACCTATTTATTATAGTTATAAACCGTTTACGCTTGAGAACGTAGACTATCAGCAAATTTTAGCACAATTCCCTAATAGCTTATGGATTGCAGGGTATGGCTTAAATGATGGTACAGCTAACTTTGAGTATTTCCCAAGCATGGACGGTATACGCTGGTGGCAATACTCAAGCAATCCGTTTGATAAAAATATAGTGTTATTGAATGATGAAGATAATGCAAGCAGTGAAAACACTCTAAAAACCCTTACCACCGTAGCCAACGAGGTCATTCAAGGGCTTTGGGGTAACGGTCAAGAACGTTATGACAGTTTAACAAATGCAGGCTATGACCCTCAAGCAGTTCAAGACAAAGTAAATGAAATCTTAAACGCTGGAGAAGTTGCAGACCTTACCTCCGTAGCCAACGAGGTCATTCAAGGGCTTTGGGGTAACGGTCAAGAACGTTATGACAGTTTAACAAATGCAGGCTATGACCCTCAAGCAGTTCAAGACAAAGTAAATGAAATGCTTTCATAAAAATAAAAGCTAGTAGAAACTTTCTACTAGCTGTTTTTATATTCTGCTATGATTTTATAAGCGTCCTCATCAGGGTTATCCAGAGCAAGGGAACAAATGGCAAATAAGACCTTATTAAGTTCCAGATACTTTTCAAAATATAGCAATTCATTTTGTTTAGCGTTTATATAACGGGTATGATACCCTGTTATTCTGTACTCATTGTTAGTATTATCAATAGACTTTTGTAAGTCAATTTTACGTCTAGTTTGTGGATACTCACTAACCATTTTACCAATTGTTTCCATAGCATAATAATGGGCAGATTCAACCATCTGATAAGGCGATATAAGACCCCTTGCTGATGAAGCGATAAGCCTGTTAAAGTTATCAATACACTCTTGTAATTTTAGCGTGTATAGATAGCCTAATTCTTGCTCCTGTAAACGTGTTTCTTGTTCCATAGTATTAACCCCCTACATTCTCTAAATAAGCGACTAGGCGCAAAATAGAAGCCGTGTTACTATCGTTTTCTCGCTTTAACTTGGTAATGGTGCTTTGTTGTTGCTCAATCTGTTTTTGTTGCTTAAAAATAGTATAGGTTAGTAGTGACATAATCGCTAGAAAGACCAAGATGGCAAGGTTACAAGAAGCGAACCACCAGAACCAGAAACGACCTTTTTTATTTAATTTGTTATATGAATTTTTCATGTGTTAGTACCTAAAAATATATAAATCCCTTTCTATTGATAAATAGGTTACTTGTAAAATACCTTTGTAAGCTGTAGACCCGTCTGGTTGATAAAACTGTTCTACATCGTATAAGTCGTAATAGTGTGGCTCAAAGCCCTCTATATCGTCTATTATAGGCTTTAAGCGACTGATAGCATAATCTAAAGAAATAATAGGAAAGCCTTTAAAATTGACTTGTTTAACTATCTTTCTAGCCTTTTCTATCTGAGTTGGTTGTATCATATCCATTTAATAGCCATCCCTTCCTTGTATATAGCGTTCAAAAGCTGACTTTAAGCAATAGTGGGCATATTTTGAGTATTTCAAGTTTTTCACTTCCTCAAAGATGATAAGCGTATTTAAGCGTTCATTTTTAAAATAGTTCTCATGGACTTCTTTATATCCACGGTTTCTATATAGTTCCTTTTCGTCTTCCAGCTTTTCATCTGGAAACTTATCTATACATTGAATCTTGAGAGGAGTGACCCCCTCAAGAATAATCTGAAATTGTGCTATCATGTTTACCCTCCTATTTATACAAATACACGTTTTCGTTTCCACAATATCCAACATATTCAAAACCAAAATAAGCAAGGAAACTTTCAAAATTTTCAACATCCAAGGCTTCTTTTGTACCCTCTACATAAGAGTATAAACCTTTTTCTTCTAAGTTTGCTTTCCCTACAAAAATACAGGTGTTTCTATCTGTAAATCCTTGACTTTTAGCAAGTTTCACTAATTTATCTTTCATGTTCATGCCTGCTTGCATAGTCATCACATATTGATTATTGATAATCATTTTCTTAACTCCTTTAACTTTCTGATACTATTATATCATTTTCAAAAAACCCTTGTCAAGTGTTTTTGATAAATATTTTTAATTTATTTTTAGAAATGTTTTCAACTCATTTCTAACTATAACTAGTATATCATATACAGAAATAATTGTCAAGAGATTTTGAAAAATATTTTTAAATTATTTTTAAATGTTTTTACTTGACATTTTTCTATATTGTGTTATAATAGATATAGAAATAAAGGAAAGGATTTTTAGAGATGATAGGTTAGTGATTTTAGTTTTGAAAATAATTGAAAATGAAATTTCTCTTTCATTTCATTTTGGATTTTCCACTTGGGGAATTTTTGAAAAAGGGGTGGGGGAGTACATGCTTT
>OATI01000889.1_pt1 | contig 18011 bp, 11 predicted proteins | sample 1494981 | NCBI WGS metagenome assembly OATI01 (sample SAMEA2579952, study PRJEB22360) | human gut metagenome
TACTTCTTGTACACGTTCATGGCCATGGTCCACTGGCCGCCGTCGCCCATCACGTCGGACAGCAGATGCTGCATCAGACGCGAATCGGCAGGCTCGCCGGCACGCACCAGCTTGGCCACGTCCTTCAGGAAGTAGTTGACGCGTTCGAGCTTGTCGTAGTACATGGCGTAGTTCTGGGAGAACTCGAACTCCTTGAGACCCATGTTCTGCTTGGCCACGAAACGGGCCACGTTCAGCGAGCTGAACAGCCAGCAACGGCCGGAACGGTCCTGATGGGTGACGGTGCCGTTGTCCACGACGGTGGAGAAACGACGCTGCATCAGACGGGCGCGATCGTAGTTGCGCGCCACCTTGTCGATGCCGGCCGCCGTGACGGCGTTCATGGCCATGCGATTGTGCTCGCTTGCTTCGAAATCGTCGACGAGCTTGTTCAGTTCATCACCGCTCAATGGCGTGATGTCGGTCATTATCCATTCCCTTTCTATGGTTTCAGTTGTTCTGCGAAGCGTCTGCGGATCCGGCGTCGCCTTCCGGCTCGGTCTCGGCTGCGGAATCGTTCTCGACGGCATCCTGCGTGTCGGCGTCTGCCGGTGCGGCGGTCTCATCGTCGTGCTGCGCGTCGTCATCAGATTGCGCGTCGGAAGGCTCGCCTTCATCGACGGCGTTGACCACGGACAGGTCGTTCATGCCGAAACCGGAGAACGCGTTGGAGAACATGGCACGCAGTTCGCTGACGCGCTGCGTGATCTGGGCCTCACGGCTCTGCAGGTCGGCGATGCGCTGCTGCACGCCGTCCAGTTCCTTCTTCGCGGCCTCACGACGCTCGTTGATCTGCTCGTCGGCGTCTTCGGTGGCCTGCTTGAGGATGCTTGCCGCGTTCGCGTCCGCCTCGTCACGCTTGCTGGAAGCGTACGCCTCAGCCTCGTCACGGGTCTTCTGCGCGGAGGAAATCAACTCGCTGGCCTGCTTGTTGGCGGCCTCGCGACGCTCGTTCAGGTCGGTGAGCAGCTCATTGACCTTCTTCGTGGCCTCCTCCTGCTGGGCGGAGATGTCGGCGCGGATCTGCTCCACTTCGGCGTTGACCTGGCTGATGGTCTTGGTGCGGTGCACCTCCGCCTCGTCGGTGATCTCCTGGGCCTTCGCCTTGGCGGTGTCGGTGATTTCGGCGGCACGGCGCTGCGCGTCGGTCATCATCTTGGACACCTGCTCGCGCACGTCCGCCAGCTTCTTGTTGGCTTCGGCAAGCGCGGATTCGATCTGGTCGTTGGTCTCGCTCTTCAGGCGGGAGATCTCCTCATTGGCGTTCTTGCGCTGTTCGGCGATCTTGCTGGTCGCCTCGGTGCGCATGTCGGAAATCTCACGTTCCTGCGTGGCGCGTTCGGCGGCAAGACGCTTGCCGTGTTCCTCACGGGAGTTGGTCAGCTCCAGATCGACGGTCTGACGCTGCGCCACCACGGCCTTCTGGGCCTCGCTGCGCATCTGGTCGACCTCATGCTGGGCATTGGCCCTCATGGCTTCGGATTCGTCCTTGGCGTCACCGAGCACCTTGGCCGCCTTGGCGTTGGCGTCGTCCATGATGCGCTTGGCGTCGATTTTGGCGTTATTCAGCAGTGTTTCAGCCTGCAGCTGCACCGTGGCGCGGACCGCGGAAGCGTCCTTCTTGGCTCGTTCAAGCAGCTCGGCGCTGGTCTGTTCCGCGCTGGCGAGCATCTGCTGGGCGTTGGCGCCCAGTGACGCGAAGGACTTCGGAGCGGCCTTCTTGTTCTTTTCCTCCTGCAGCTGCGCCTGCAGCTCAAGGATGGTCTGGTCGTCGGCCTTGACCTGCTCACGCAGACGGTTCACCGTCTCCTGAGCCGAAGCGAACGCCTCGTCGACTCGATCCTTGTCGTACCCCCTCAACACGATTGGGAACTGCTCAACCATGCCCTTTTCCTTTCACGAATTCCCTACACTTTGCGCATCTGCCAGCGCGCACTCGTTCAGTACTCTATCTCAGTCAGCAGGCGGCACGCAGAACGAAATGCATTATTCTCACAGAGAGCACAGAAATCGTTCGAAAAAGTCTGTCGGGGGTATGGCGGCATGTCCGCGACCACGTGTCGAAACCGCATGACTCACATGTCGCAGAAAATCGTGCCGTAGAAAGCGGAGCCGTCCTCAGCCAAGCAGAATGTCGCTTGACGAGGGTTGCAGGAAGTATCGTACCGATTCACGCAGCACGTCATCGACCGCAGCGGTCTGCTGTTCGATCGACAGTCCACGTTCGTGCGGCCGACCGTTGACGATCGGCAGGCTGACGAACCCCGACAGAATGCGACGTTCCTGGCCCGCCGACCAGTTGAGCAGATGGTAGAACAGCGAATTGCATACGAACGTACCGGCGTCGGAACTCAACGCGGCGGGAATCTCGTGTTTGGCGAAATCGCGCAGTATCGACCGCAACGGCAGGCGCGTCCAGTACGCGGCCGGACCTTCCGGGTCGATCGGGCGGCGGGGCGGAATCACGTTGTCGGCATCCGGCTTGGCCGCATCCATGAGATTTGTGGCGCATCGTTCCAGCAGAATGCCACGGGAGGTGCGCTTGAGCCCTGTGGCGATGACGATGTCCGGCTTGGCCTGTTCGATGGCTTCCAGCAGCGTGGGCCAGGCTTTGGCGAAGCTCACCGGAAGCGTGACGTTGGTGACGGTGACGGCGATGTCCTGCAGCAGTTCTTCGGAGATCGCCTGCGATTGCGCCGGATCGGCACATTGCTTGGCTACCGCCGCCGGCACGAGCACGGCCGGATTGACGTCGATGCCTTCATAGGGCGTGAAACCGGAGATGACGATGTTGATCTGCTGCATGGTTTCCAGTGTACGTGGTGAATGTGTTGAACGTTAAGTCTGCCGACACATCGACGGACTTAACGTTCGATGAAAATCAACGGCTGTGCATCTGGGAGAACGCCTCGGCGAACACGGCGTGCATGCGCGCCTTGGCTTCCTCCTTGGCGTGTTCGGGGTCGAGGCTGCGGGCGATGCCTTCGGCGATCGGCATGTCGGATGGCGTGGTGATTTTGAGGTTCGTTTCGGAACCGTCCACGATGGCGACCGGCTCGTCGGGCAGGTAGTCCACCACCACGCGCGTGTCGTCGGTCGGATGGAAGTCGGGGTCGGCGGCGGCCAGTTCGTAGGCTTTGACGATGGTACCGAAACGGAACGCCTGCGGGGTCTGCGCACGGAAGGTGTTCGGACGTTCCGGCACGGATTTGACCACCTTGCGGTCGCCCAGATCCTCTGTGAGCAGAATCGTGTCGGTGGAGGCGTAGGCCACGGTGGCGGCATTGAACTGGTCCAGGCTGTCGATGCAGCCGTCGATGGACCGCTCCTCGACGAACGGACGCACGCCGTCGTGGATGAGGATCTTCGCGCCGGAGGGAATGCCGGCCTGTTTGAGCAGGTCCAAGGCGGCGAGCGTGCTGTCCACGCGTTCGGCGCCGCCGGGAACGATGGCCCGCACTTTGGCGTAGCCGGCTTCGTCGATAAGCTCGTTCACCGTCTCTTCGACACGTTCGTTGACCACCACGATGATGTCGCTGATGCGGTCGTTGTTTTCGAATGCCTCGATGCTCCAGCAGACGATTGGCTTGCCACCCACCGACACCAGCTGCTTGGGGTTGTTCTCGTCGAATCGGGTGCCGAATCCCGCTGCCAGCACCACGGCCACGACCGGCATCTTCTGTTCCTGCATCTGCTCTCCCTTACTCATATGCTCCACCGTAAAGCCGCGGCCGCATGCCACCCCGTTCCGCGGCGGGTTCTGCACGCAATCCGCAACAGTGGCCACGCGAATCACTCGAATCGCGTGGCTTGTATGGCTCGTATGGTGATTATTCGCGTACGATCAGCGCCAGCATGCGTCCTTCATGCTGTTTTTTGGCGAGCGACGCGCGGCGATGCGAGAACCACAGCGGGTTTTCGAGCGTGCACAGGCTGCGGCGGATCTTGTTGAACCGTTCGGAAAGCTTCGGATCGCCTTCGCCATCGGCGGCGCAGATGCCGGCCAGTTCCTCGTCTTCGGACAGGTACTGCGTGGCCGCGTTGACGCGTGGACGGGATGAGACGATGTTGTCGGCCGGCACGCCCGTTTTGGCAAGCTCCTGCAGGGCGGCCGCGGCGATGTCGATGCCCGGCTGGCCAAATCGGCTCAACGTGAAGGTTCCCGGGAACTGCGCATCGAATTCGTCGGCGATGTCGCCACCGACCTCGTAGCAGTCGCCGCAGATGCAGGGGCCGAGCGTGGCGACGATACGTTCCGGCTGGGCGCCCTTGGACACCATCTTCTCGATGGTCGCGCCGATCACGCCTTTCTGCAGACCGCGACGGCCGCAGTGCGCTGCGCCGATCACGCCGGCTTCGGGGTCGGCCATGAGCACCGGCAGGCAGTCGGCGGCGAACATGCCGAGCGCCACGTTCTTCCGGGACGTCACTTGGCCGTCGGCTTCGATGACGGTCGGCTCACCGTCATTCCCCGTCGCGTTGTTTTCGCCGTCCGTCTCGTCTTCCGGCTTCTTCGTGCCGGACACGTCGAATCCGAACGGCTGGTTGATGACGAATGATTCGTCCACGTCCACCGCGTCGCCGGAATGCACCTGGCTGATGAGGCTGATTTTCGCGCCGAGCACGTCGGCGAGCGCCTTGCGGTTGGCGAGCACGTGTTCCGGTTTGTCGCCGGATTTGCCGCCGAGGTTGAAGTGCGCGAAATCGCCTTCGCTGGTGCCGCCGAGTCGCGTGGTGTAGACGACTTTGATGCCGGGGGCCAGCATGATCGGAATGGTCACGGGAATCGGGTTGCCGTTTTTGTCAGTGGGGTCGATGGCGTTGGAATCGAGGATCGCGTCATCGTATTGTGTGCTGCTCATGTCTTGTTTTCCTTGGTTTTGCGATTGGAAGGCCTGCTTGCGATTGCCGTCTTCTATTCGGCTTTCAGCGTCGGCTTTTTCGTGCGCGAACGGATGGCCGCGTTGACGGGCACCTCCTGCGGGCACGGCATGGAGAAGACGTGCGCCGGGTTGTTGATGGCTTCGACCCAGTGGCCGTCGGCGTCACGGAAACCGCCGGCAGGCACGGTGTAGGCGAAGGGGGCCGCGCCGGGCAGCACGAATTCGACTTCCTGGCCGGCTTCGATCTTGTTGCGGCTCATGATGGTCACGCGTCCTCCGTCTTCCGGACTCCATGACAGCACTTCGCCGACGACGAGCCATGCGCGGAAGTATGCGGAACGGTCGGTGCTTTGCCGCACTTTGTGTTCCGGATAATAGAAGCCGGTGGAGTAGTCGCGGTGCGCCACTTTGTCGGGCTCGTCGAGCAGCCAATCCGGCAGGGTGACATGCGGTGCCGGCCGTACACCGGCGTGATGCCAGCCTTCCGGCAGTATTTCGGCGGCGGTGTTCGACTTGCGTCGGGTGCTGCGTGCGTGGTAGCTCAGATTGTCCGGCTCGCCAATCGCGATATTGCCAGCCGAAACGTTGCCGGACGGCACGCCCCCAACGGGAATGGCGTCGATGTCGGGCTTGCCTGCGAACGCGCCATCGGCATTGGACATGATCGCATCCTCGGTGTCCGGCTTGCCGTATTCCGGGTCACCGGGACGGATCACGCGGTCGCGGAACGGCTTCAGCACATTGCCGTCGGCATCTTCGAAGCCACGCTGGACCATGTATTCGTTGACGGCCGTCTTGTAGGCGTTCGTCATGGCGGCGATGTAGTAGGCGCTCTTGGAACGGCCTTCGATCTTGAGGCTCGTCGCGCCCGAATCGAGCAGATCGTCGATGTGGGCGAGCATGTTCATGTCCTGCGAATTGAACAGGTACGCGCCTTCCGCGGTCTGTTCGATCGGAAAATACCGACCGGGGCGTTTCTCCTCCACGATGGAATACTTCCAGCGGCACGGCTGCGCGCATTCGCCATGGTTGCCGTCGCGTCCGGTCAGATAGTTGGAGAACAGGCAGCGTCCGGAGAAGGCCATGCACATCGCGCCATGCACGAAGCATTCGATGTCGAGGTCGTCGGGGATGCGGGCGCGGATGTCTCGCACGGCCTGCAGGTCCATTTCGCGGGCCAGCACCACGCGGCGTGCGCCCAGTTCGTAGAACGCGTTGGCGGCCTGGTAGTTGGTGACGCCGGCCTGCGTGCTCACATGCAGTTCGAGGTTCGGAGCCACCTGCTTGGCCATGAGCATCACGCCGATGTCGGAGACGATCAGCGCGTCCACACCGGTGTCCTTCAGCTTGCCGAGGTATTCGCGCATGGCTTCCACCTCGTTGTTGCGCGGCAGCACGTTGAAGGTGACGTACACGCGGGCTCCACGCTCGTGGGCGTAGCGTGCGCCTTCCTCGAAATCCTCGAGGCTCAGGTTTTTCGGCGCGCTGCGCATGCCGAACGCCTTGCCGCCGCAGTAGACGGCGTCCGCACCGTAATCGACCGCGGTTTTCAGTCCCCTCAAATTGCCTGCGGGGGCCAACACTTCTGGCTTGTTTCTTCTTTGCACGGATGTTCCTCTTACTCGTAAAAGACCATCAGATATTGTCGTAGATTCACGGGACAGGCAAAGCCCGTCCAGCCGTTACGCAAGCTCGGGCTACGCCAGCTCGCGTGCGACGGCGGCGAGTACGTCCACGGCGTCGGCGAACTCTTCCGGCGCGGTGTAGGAGTAGCTCAGGCGCAGGGAGTTGTCGGCGGCGAAATCGTAGATGTCGCCGGGGTTGAGCAGCACGCCACGTTCGGCGGCCAGCTGGAACAGGCGGTTCATGCGTATCGGCCGGTCGAAGGTCATCCAAATGTAGAAGCCGCCGGACGGCACGTTCCAGTGGGCGAGCCCGTCCATTTTCTCCTGCAGCGTAACGAGCGCGCGGTCGCGGCGGTGCCGCAGCTCCCGTTTCAGGCCGGCCACGTATTCGTCGTACATGCCGTTCGTGAGGAATCGCGCGAACGTCCACTGGCTCAGCACGCTCGCACCGTAGTCCATCTGCATTTTCACGTCGGCGAGCCGCTGCACCATCGGTTCGGCGGCGACCAGCCATCCGATGCGCAGTCCGGGAGCCAGCGACTTGGACGCGCTGCCGAGCGTGATGACCATGCCGGTCTCATCGAGGGCCTTCAGCGACGGCAGCGGGGCATCATCCTCGAAATACAGGTCGCGGTAGGCGCCGTCCTCGATGATCGGCAGTCGGCTATCCACGGAAAGCTCGACCAGTTCATGCCGGCGTTTGTCGCTCATGGTGACGCCTGTCGGATTGTGATTGGTCGGAATCGTGTACAGGATCGCATTGCCTTTGCGGTTGCGCGCGTTGAGCGGCGCCGGACGGCCGGTGTCAAGCTCCCCTTCCGCCAGCAGGCCGCGCAATGCCTGCACGTTGAGGCCGTCGTCGTCCATCGGCACGCCTTCCAGATGCATGCCGGCCGACTGGAACACCTGCAGCGACTTGATGTAGCTCGGCGATTCCGCGTATACGGTGGTGCCGGCCGGCAGCAGGCTCACCGAAATCATCTGCAGCGCCTGCAACGCGCCGGATGTGACCAGCACCTGGCTTGCCGTGCAGTCGACGCCGGTGGCGCGCATGTGCGCCGCGATGGCCTCGCGCAGTTCGGGCAGGCCTTCGGGCGGCGGGTAGCCGAGCGTTTCGATCTCGTCCGCCGCCTCGCCGAGCACCTGCCGCCACATGGCTTTCGGAAAGAGCCGCGGGTCGAGCTCGCCGGTGCCGATGCGCGTCATGTTCGGCGTGAACTCGTACCGGTTGATGGCTTGGATGGTGTCGTTGTTGGCTTTGAAGAAGCCGGAATCCACGTAATCGGCCCAGTCGGGCGCGCCCGGCAGCATCAGCGACCACGTGTTGCTGACGATTCGCGTGCCCGCTCCATGCTGCCCTTCGACGATGCCGTAGTCGGACAGCTCGTTGATGGCTGCGATGACGGTGGACCGGTTCACGCCGAACCATTCGGCGAGCGCGCGTTGCGACGGCAGACGCGAGCCAATCGGCCAGTTGCCGCTGTGCACCTGTTCGCACATGTATCCGACGATTTGTTCGGTGACGGGTTCGCCGGTGGTACGGTCCGGTTTCCAATCGATGTTCAGCGGCGCGATGCGTGCCATGACGCTCCTTCACATTGGTGGTGTCGGTATGGTTCGGCGTTTTCCGTGGTCGGCGCATCTGCTTTCTGACAGTGGACCGTCCTGCGATTGGCTGAGCCAAACCTCAGCTTTTGGCTGGTTGCCTATTGTAGCAACACCTATACAATATGACACTGGTTACGTTGTTTTTCGCAGAATAGAGGTTTTTCCTGCGATTACAGAATGAGCGATTTGGTTGGTTTTGGCTGGGTTGATTACAACCAACCAAATATGTTTGGATGGATAAGAGGCGAGTATGGGATTCTTTTTCCAAGGGCTGACGTTGGGATTGGCGTATGTGGCGCCGATCGGTATGCAGAATCTGTTCGTCATCGATTCGGCGCTGACCAAGCCGCGCCGCCGTGCGCTGCTGACCGCGTTGATCGTGCTGTTTTTCGACGTGTCGTTGTCGCTGTCCTGCTTTTTCGGCATCGGCAGGCTGATGCAGGATTACGCATGGCTGAAGCTGGCCATTCTGGCGATCGGCGGCTTGGTGGTCATCCGTATCGGCGCGGGTCTGCTGTTTCCCGGCAAGGGTGGCGATGATGGCGCCGCGCAAACGCCGCAGTCGCGGACCTCGCAATCGCAGGGCTTTGCGCAACGCGTCACTTCGAAATTCGGCGGCGACAGCGAGCTGCTGCACACCATCGTCACCGCCGGTGTGGTGACGTGGTGCAATCCGCAGGCCATCATCGACGGCACGCTGATGCTCGGCGCGTTCAGCGCGACGCTTACCGTCGGTCAGTCCACGCCGTTCATCACCGGCGTGGAAACCGCGTCGGCACTGTGGTTCTTCGGCATCACCCTGCTGGTGTCGATGTTCAGCCACAAGTTCAGCCCGCGAATCGTCACCGCGATGAACCGCGTGTGTGGCGCGGTGGTGGTGCTGTACGGCGTCAAACTACTAGCTGATTTCGTGATGGCCGTGCTGTAATCCCCGATAGCCGTCCGGTTCCGCAAAAACGTATGCCCGTCCGTGTTTTGCTACCCGAGCTGAGTGGTTGGGTTAACAAAATGCGGACGGGCAGTGCTTTTTCAGCCGAGGAAGGCGAGCTCCTCGTCAGTGAGTTCGAGCTCGTCGGCCTTCAGGGAGTCGAGGATGGTTTCGGGACGGTGTGCGCCCGGAATCACGAACATGTGGTCGCCCTTGGCCAGCTCCCAAGCCAGCACCACGCGCTGGTAGCTCACGCCATGCTTGGCGGCCACTTCGCGGAACGGGTCGAACAGGTGCTCGTCGTACGGGTGGCGGTAGCCGCCGAGCGGACTCCAGCACACGAAGGCGAGACCTTCCTTCGCGCAGTATTCCAACGTGTCCTGGGTTTCCAGATGGATCGGCGAATACTGGTTCTGCACGGCAACGAGCTTGTCGCCGAGAATCTCCTGTGCGATTTTGAGCTGTTCGATGCTCACGTTGGACACGCCCGCCCACTGGGCAACGCCCTGGTCGAGCAGCGCCTTGATACCTTCGCAGGACTCGTTGTACGGCACTTCCGGATCGTGGCGATGCAGGTAGAGCAGGTCGATCGAGTCGACGCCGAGCGCCTGCGCGGACTGCTTGCCGTATTCGATGAGGTGTTCCGGCTTGCCGTCGCGCGGCCAGATCGGCTTGTCGCCATCCCACGCGCGGCGCAGACCGACCTTGGTGGCCACGGTGACTTCCTCACGCGGCCCCTTCCATGTGTCCAGCGCTTCGCGGACCAGCTTTTCGCCGGTCTGTTCCTCTTCGCCCGGCGTGTAGTAGGCCCATGCGGTGTCGATGTGGCGGCAGCCGGCGTCAAGCGAGGCGTGCAGGGTTTCGATGCCGACGTCGTGGCCGCGGTTGTTTTCGATGGTCAGCGGCATTTCGCCGTGGCCGATGGCGGTGGTGTGGAACGGTCCGAGATTACGGAACAACGTCATGTCTTCTCCTTCGAAAGTGGTGTCTTCCGGCAGGCGCGAGCCGGTTGGAGCCGGGTCGGAACCAAGTCGGACGGCATCTCGTTCAGGTTCTGCCAATGGAAAAGCCTACCAATCGCCATGGGCGAAAGGTAGGCTTCCTAGGCCGGACCGGGCGTGGGCAAACACAATGCCGACAATCGCAATGTCATAGGGCGTCACGTTGTCCGACGGCGGGCGGCATGTCGTGGATCAGCGGCCACCGCCGCCTCCACCGCCGCCGCCTCCGCCACCGCCGCCGAAGCCGCCACCGGAGAAGGAGCCGCCAGATCCACCGGATGACGATGGAGCCGCAGCGGAAATCGTGGAACTGACCGAAGCGAAACCGGAGCTTATCTGCGAGCCGATATCGCCGATGCCGCCCATGAATTGCGTACCGCCATACATACCACCCGGCATCATGCCATTCGTATTGATCGGACCGTTCCACGCCTGGGAACGATAGGTCCAATAGCCCAAGGAGTCATAACCGTAGGTGTCAAGCCATTGCGGGTCGTTGACTTCGGGGTAGGCGCGGGCGAATTCCCTCGCTACCTTCTCGGAGATGCCGAACGCCGCCGCGTAGACCATGTACCAGTTCCATAGCGTCAAATCAAGGGCTCCGCGATTGGAGAAATTGGAGAAATCTTCCATATAGCGTTTGAGTCCCAAGCATTCGCCGGCATACTGCTGGCCGCGTTCGGTGATGCCTTCCGATCGGCCCGCGGCCATGCAGAAGACGCCGATACAGATGAACGGCACGCCCAAGCACAGCGCCATCGCGATATTGCTCGCACCGTTGGCGAATATACCAATAGCGCCGATGACCATCAGACATAGGCTCGGCACCAACCACCGTCCGTTCACGCTCTTCACCGCGCCAAGCGCTCCGAATTCGAGGTCACAGGCGCTCTTGAACCGATTCAGGGACTGGTAGCCCTCCTCCCAGTCGGAGCAGGCCGTGTCCATCTGGTTGAAGTCGAACACCGGCGAGCCGACGCGCATGGAGATGCCGATCAGCAGTTCCAGACAGGCTTCCTCGGTCTGGGCCAGTCCGAGGGTGTTGCGATGGGAAAGCGCGGCCGGCATGATCACCAGAGTGCTGGTGGAAGCCGTGGCCTTGGCTCGATTGGGATCGGAAGCAATCATGCGGGCGAGGTCGGAGGCGTTGGCTTGGCTCAGGTCGATGCCTTGGTACAGGCTGGATGGCCCCGGGTAGACGGCAAGCGCCTTCTTGACCACCAACGCCAGTATCGTCGCCGTCATGGCACGCGATGATCGGTCACCTACGGATTCGTCCACCACGTCGATCAGATACGCGCTGGCCGCAGGGCTGACCTGCGGCGGATCGCGCCAATATTCGATGCCGCCTTGGTAACGGGCCTCGCGGTTCGCCGACAGCACGCCACGAATCGCCAGCACGCAGCATAGCACTCCGATTATCAGACAAATCAACCAGCCTGCGACGGTGAGCTGCGCCTTCAACCGTTGTCGGTCACGCCACTGCCGTTCCTTGGCGGCCTCCGTGGATTTCAGTTCGTCGAGATAATCGCCGGACTGCGTACGTTCGACGCCGGCAGCGCCTGTGTTGTCGAAGGCCGCGACGAGGTCGACATATTGGTTGGTGCGCAGGTCGCTGATGGTGAAATGCAATGTGCCGTCCGCATCGCGCGATGTCTGGGAGGTGGCTTCGGTATGCAACCACGCCCACGAATTGTTGGAGGCGATGCCTTTGGGGAAACGCACGGTGCCGGTGACCTTGCCGGCCGGCACCTGGTTGTTTTCAGGGAACATCTCCCACATGAGATTCGTCACGTCGCTATGCTGCGTGGCCATGTTGCGGAACGTCATGCTCACGTCGAATTTGAGGCTGCTCTGGTTGACGGTGGCGGGAATGTTCCAGCCGATCTCGATGTTCTTCTGCTCGCCGGAACCATTCGGGTCGATGCCGTCGGTAGTGGGATCGAACGGCTGCGGCGAGTCGGAACCGGCCGTGGTGTCGGCGATGTACCAGTGGCCGGCATAGGTCGAGTCCCATGTGCCGTCGGATATGCCGGATGGCAATTGTGGATCGGTCTGCGTATATTCCTCGCCTGTGGATGCGTTGGTCACGGAGATGTCGGTGATGTTCGTCAGATCTTGGTTGCGCAGTTTGAACGTCAGATACAGCTGTTTCCACGGCTTGGTGTCACCGTTGCCGTCCTCGCGACGCTTCAGCTGGTAGTCCAGATGCTCTGTGAATCTAATGTCGCCGTTGCTCTGGAGCCGTGCATCGAAGTCGACGGAGCGGTAGCTCAGGTCCGCCTCGTCGCCGGATATGACGAATACCGCAAGGATGATGGCAACCACCGCCACCAGCGCACTGAACGCGGCGATTAGCCCGCGTCCGTACCGTTTACCGTTCATTGTTCACCCCTTCCTGCTCTCTACGACTGGCCAATGCGGCCATGGTGCGTTTGCCAGTACGTCTGTTTCATCGGCCTCCGAACGAACCGCCGCCGGAGCCGCCGGACGATCCTCCGAAACCGCCGCCGGAGAAGGAACCACCGGAACCGCCGAAGCTTCCGGAACCTCCGGATGAGGAGGATGGGGCCGCCGCGGAGATCGTGCTGCGCACATCGGCGAAACTGGAACTCAGCTGCGCACCGAGATCGCCGAAATTCGCGCTGAATGCGGCCGGATCAATCGTGGAGGCGCCAAGCGACGTGCCGACGGATGCGCCAAGCAGGCTGCTGGAACGCAAGGGCATGTACATGTACGAGGTGCCGGCATGCTCATCCAACCACTGCGGATCGGCCACTTCGGGATATGCTCTGGCTAGCTGGACCATCGCCTTCTTGGAAATGCCGAACGCGGTGGCATACACCATGTACCGGCCCCACAACGTCATGTCGAGCACGCCTCGGTCGGTGAAATCGCTGAAATCCGTAAGATAGCGTTTCAATCCGGCGACTTGCCCACCATAGCGTTGCCCCTCATCGGTCAGCACATAGCGTTTCCCGTATGCTGCGGCGAAAGCGCAAAGCGCGACCACCGGAACGCAGACGACCAGCGCCACGGCAAGCTCACCGTCCTGCACGTATTTCAACGCCAGGAAGAAGGCGAACGCAATACCCAGCCCACTGAACAGATAGCTGAGCAATCCCATAGGCTTGACGGCATGTAAGTCATCGAATTCCATGGAGCACGCGTTGTCGAAGGTTTCCAACAGCTTGTAACCGCTCGAATAGTGTTTGAAGGCCTTGCTCATCTGTTTCAAATCAAACACCTGCGCATCATGCAGACACGATGACGCTTTAAGCAGGATGTCAAGCACCGCTCTTTCGGAGGAACTGAGCAGCAACGAACCGATGTCGTCACACACCACCGGCATGATAGCGATGGTGCTGGTCTTCTTCAGTTTGCGCGCGGACGCCGCATTGGAACCGAGCATGCCAGCCACCGAAGCCGCGCTCGTCGTGGTCAAATCAATGCCGTTATACAGGTCCACCGGCCCCGGATAGATGGCGATCGCGCCTTTCGAGGCAAGCGACATCACCGTGGCGGACATCTGTCTGTTGGCCAGTTTGTCGGCGTTCTTGGTCTTGCCGGAACCGAATATCGAGGAGGATGCGCTCATGATATCCTCCATCTTCGCGGCGGCTGCTGGACTTAGGTCAGGCAGGTCCCGCCAGTATTCGATATCGCCCTTGTATTGCGATTTGCGGAAGCTGACGATGGCGAAATACAGCGCCGCCACAGCAAGCGCGATGCCGACCAACGCCGCGAATATCCAGCCGGCCACCCGTTTGACGGCCTTCGTATGCTGACTGGACCTCCATTCCCGTTCCTGTTTGGTTTCATCGTCGATAAGCCGTTGCTTGTATGCGCCGGACTTGGTGCGTGCCACGCCTTGCGCTTGCGAGGCATCGAACATGGCCACGACATCCAAATAGTCGCCGGCGCGCACATCATTGGCGGAGAACATCAGGGAACCATTATCGCCGCGGTTCGTGGTGGAGGTATTTTTGGTGTGCAGCCATGCCCACGAATTCTTGCCGTTAATGCCGTCGGGGAATGTGACTTTGCCCGTCACCGTACCGATGGGAATCTGGTTTTCCTCGCCGAACGGCTCCCATTGGAAGGAGACGACGTCGTCATAGGCGGTGCTCACGCCATGCAGCGTCATGGATACATCGAATTTGAGACTGTCCTCGGATACGGTTTGTGGAATATTCCAACCGATTTCAAGTGTTTTGTCGGCCTGACCGTCATCACTTAACCCATCGGTCTGCGGATTGAACGGCTGAGGATCGTTCTCATCCTCAGTGACGTCCACGATGTACCACCGTCCCGCATGCTCGTCGTTCCAGTTGTCGGCATTGTCGGGGAAGACGAAGTCGCCCTGGCGGTATGTCTCGCCGTTGGATACGTCCTTGACCCCAATATCGCTGATATCCGTGAGATTCTTGGATTTCAGCGTATACCGCTGATACATCTGCTTCCAGTCACGGCCACGGTCCTTCAGCCTCATGTCGATATGCTGCGTGACTTTGAGATCGCCGTTCCTCTGCACCGCCACGTCGTAGTCAAGCGTGCGGTAGCTTAAATCGGGTTCCTCATCGGAGGTCTGCGCATTGATGAGCACGATGCCCAACATCGTCAACGTGACCACAATCGTGGACAGCAGACTGACCAACGTACGTCTGATATTCATCGGCGGTATCTCTGTTTTCTCTCAAGGGTCCTCAAGCACCAACGCATGGTCTCGGCGTCAACGGACCGTAATACAGGAAAGGGAGTGCCGGCAAGACATCACACCTCGTCAGCGCTCCCCTTTCTTGTATGGAAACGTTCAGAACTTGACTTGCGGAGCCTGACGGTCCGCTTCGTCGACCTGGAAGTACGCCGCCTGCTCGAAGTGGAACAGTCCGGCGATGATGTTGGTCGGCACGACCTCGATCTTGGTGTTGTACTTCTGCACCACATCGTTATAGAACTGGCGGGCGTAGGCGATTTTCTCCTCGAGCGCCTTGAGCTGGGCCTGCAGGTCCAGGAAGTTCTGGTTGGCCTGCAGCTGCGGATACGCTTCGGCCACGGCCTGGAGGTTCATGATCGCGCGGCTCAGCTGGTTTTCGGCTTGGATGCGCTGTGCCACATCACCGGACTGCGCCGCCTGGAGTGCGCTGGCGCGGGCCTGGGTCACCTGTGTGAACACCTGCGATTCATGGGCAGCGTACCCCTTGACGGTCTCCACGAGATTCGGGATGAGGTCGGCGCGCTGCTTGAGCTGCACGTCGATCTGCGCCCAGCCGTTTTTGACGCGGTTGCGCAATGTGACCAGACCGTTGTAGGCGGACACTCCCCACAGCACTATCAGGACGATGACAATGAGTGCAATAATGCCGAATATCATGTGAAAATCCTTGCTTCTTTGCTTGTTTATTTGTCTAATTTTCGCATGAGGGCTACACATTTCGTTGTATTGTCGGTTTTCCATGCACCCGTAAATCGATTGATGCCAATATTCGCACAGCATGTCGAACGTACGAAAAACCCACCCCTTACGGAGTGGGTTTTTCGTTAGATTACCTATCGGCTTCGCTGCGAAGAATCCGTGAGAAGACGTCAGTCTTCGAATGCTGAGCCGTCAAGCGAGAAGCCCAGTGGGCTTCTCGTAGGTGAAGTGAGCAGCTTCGCTGCGAAGAATCCGTGAGAAGACGTCAGTCTTCGAACGGATCAAAGTCGCGGCGCACGCGGCGACGCGGACGCTCGGAGCGCTCTTCGCGATCGGCACGGTACTCGTCGTAGTTCTCGTCGGCGGCGTAACGCGGGTTGCGGTCGTCACGACGGCTACCACGGCGACGGTCGGAACGGCGGTCATCGCGATCGTAGTCACGGTCATCGCGATCGGAACGACGGCGACGCGGACGATCATCATAATCGCGATCATCGCGATCGGAACGGGACGAACGGCGGTCGTCACGATCGTAGTCGCGATCGTCACGGTCGGAACGACGGCGACGCGGACGATCATCATAATCACGATCGTCATCGCGGTCGGAACGGCGGCGACGCGGACGATCATCATAATCGCGATCATCGCGATCATCGGAACGACGGCGGTCGTCACGACGTCCACGGCCGCCACGGCGGTCATCGCGATCGCCACGGTCGCGGCGCGGAGCGGAGGATTCCTGATCCTCGAAGCCCGGGATGGCAAGGGAGATCTTGCCGCGATCGTCAACACCCTGCACGACCACCTCAACGGTGTCGCCTTCCTTGAGCACGTCTTCGACGGCGTCGATGCGCTCGCCGTTGGCGAGGTTGCGGATCTGGGAGATGTGCAGCAGACCGTCGGTGCCCGGGGTCAGGTTCACGAAGGCGCCGAAGGAGGTGGTCTTCACGACCTTGCCGTTGTAGGTCTCGCCGGCTTCCGGCACGTGCGGGTTGGCGATCTGGTCGATGATCTCCTTGGCCTTCTCGGCGGCCTCGCCGCCTTCGGAGGAGATGTACACGGTGCCGTCATCCTCGATGGCGATTTCGGCGCCGGTGTCTTCCTGGATCTGGTTGATCATCTTGCCCTTCGGGCCGATGACCTCGCCGATCTTGTCCACCGGAACGGTGGTGGTGATGATGCGCGGCGCGTACGGGCTCATCTCGGCCGGGCCGTCGATGCACTCGTTGATGACTTCGAGGATGGTGGTGCGGGCTTCCTTGGCCTGCTGCAGGGCGGACGCCAGGATGTCGGCCGGAATGCCGTCGAGCTTGGTGTCGAGCTGCAGGGCGGTGATGAATTCGGAGGTGCCGGCCACCTTGAAGTCCATGTCGCCGAAAGCGTCTTCGGCGCCGAGGATGTCGGTGAGCGTCTTGTAGATGTGCTGGCCGTCGACGTCGCCGGACACGAGGCCCATGGCGATGCCTGCGACCGGAGCCTTCAGCGGAACGCCAGCGGCGAGCAGGGACAGCGTGGAGGCGCAGACGGAACCCATGGAGGTGGAACCGTTGGAGCCGATTGCCTCGGAGACCTGACGGATGGCGTACGGGAACTCCTCACGGCTCGGCAGCACCGGCACGAGGGCCTTCTCGGCGAGGGCGCCATGGCCGATCTCGCGGCGCTTCGGGGAGCCGACGCGGCCGGTCTCACCGGTGGAGTACGGCGGCATTTCGTAGTTGTGCATGTAGCGCTTGGACTGCGGGCCGGACAGCGCGTCGATCTGCTGCTCCATCTTGAGCATGTTCAGGGTGGTGACGCCCAGGATCTGGGTTTCGCCACGCTGGAACAGTGCGGAGCCGTGCACGCGCGGCACGATGTCCACTTCGGCGGACAGCGTACGGATATCGCGCAGGCCACGGCCGTCGATGCGGTAGTCCTGGGTCAGGATGCGGCGGCGGACGATCTGACGCTGCAGTTCCTTGAAGGCGTTGCCGATTTCCTTGTCCTTCTCGGCATCGTCCATGTCGGTGAACTCTTCCGCGAGAGTGGCCTTCACGCCTTCCTTGATTTCGTGGATGCGATCCTGACGCGGCAGCTTCTCGGCGATGGACAGGGCTTCGTCGAGGTCGGCGTGGGCGATCTCGTCGATGCGGTTGTACAGATCCTCGGTGTACTCCGGGAAGAGCTGGAATTCCTTGGTTTCCTTCGCGGCGATCTTCTTGAGCTCGGCCTGGGCCTCGCAGATCACCTTGATGAACGGCTTGGCGGCTTCAAGACCGCCGGCGACGACTTCCTCGTCCGGCTTGGTCTGGCCTTCGTCGTAGATGAGGTGCCATGCGTTCTTGCCGGCACCGGCTTCGATCATGGCGATGGCGACGTCGCCGTTCTCGACAACGCGGCCGGCGACCACGATTTCGAACACGGCGCGTTCGCGCTCGCTCCAGCGCGGGAAGGCGACCCACTGGCCGTCGATCAGGGCCAGACGCACACCGGAGACCGGGCCTTCGAACGGCAGACCGGAAATCATGGTGG
>OATI01000893.1_pt1 | contig 17949 bp, 6 predicted proteins | sample 1494981 | NCBI WGS metagenome assembly OATI01 (sample SAMEA2579952, study PRJEB22360) | human gut metagenome
GGGCGGGCCTTTATTGTTTGTGGCGGGAATTGCGGTATGTCGATAAATGATTTGCAAACGATAGCGTCGGCGTGTTGTTTTTTTTTGATGGGTATAAGTGGCAATCGATTGCCATGAAAGATATGTTAGCGCTCTCATGATTGCGAACGCTTGCATTGCGATAATGGGGCAAAAATGACTGAATTAATGGGATATTTGTTGACAATGGCCTGAAAATGATGATTTATGACGCGCTGATATTGCTATCGTTTGCAAAAAGAAGCAAACCGTTGCACAATAGTGCATGTCGATAGTCGTAAAGGTGCGTGCTAGCGTACCTGTCCTGACCGGGGACGGCCGGGTCGACGATGAAAGAGAAAGGTTCGATGATGAATCGTACAGTCAAGTCAGCAGTCGCGATGGCGGCTGTCGCTGCGATGTCCCTCGGCGCTTTGGCGGCCTGCGGAAGCTCGACCTCCGGCGATGACGCCAAGGGCAAGGTCTACTACCTGAATTTCAAGCCGGAAGCGGCTGATCAGTGGACCGCTCTGGCCAAGGAATACACCAAGGAAAAGGGCGTTGAGGTCAAGGTCCAGACCGCGGCCTCCGGTACCTACGAGCAGACCCTGAAGTCCGAAATCGCCAAAACCGAAGCCCCGACCTTGTTCCAGGTCAACGGCCCGGTCGGCTACCAGAACTGGAAGAAGTACACCGCCGATATGTCCAATACGGATGTGTACAAGGAGCTCGCCAACCAGGATGTGGCCCTGAAGGATGGCGACAAGGTGGTCGGCGTGCCGTACGTGATGGAAACCTACGGCCTGATCTACAACAAGGACATCCTCAACAAGTACTTCGCCCTCGACGGAGCCAAGGCCACTTCCATGGACGAAATCGATAATTTCGATACCCTGAAGGCAGTTGCCGACGACATGCAGGCCCGCAAGGACGAGCTCGGCATCAAGGGTGCATTCACCTCCGCCGGCTTCGACTCCAGCTCTGACTGGCGTTTCAAGACCCACTTGGCCAACCTGCCGCTTTACTACGAGTTCAAGGATGGCAACGTCACCGAGCAGCCGGCCAAGATCAAGGGCACCTACCTGCCGAACTACAAGAAGATCTTCGACCTGTACATCGCCGACTCCACCACCGACCCCACCCAGCTGAGCGCCAAGACCGGAGATGATGCGAACTCCGAGTTCGCGCTCGGCGAGGCCGCCTTCTACCAGAACGGTACCTGGGCCTGGACCGACCTGCAGAAGGCCGGCATGAAGGCCGAATCCGTGGGCATGATGCCAATCTACACCGGTGTCAAGGGTGAAGAGAAGCAGGGCTTGGCCACTGGTTCCGAGAACTACTGGTGCATCAACGACAAGGCCTCCGACGCCGACAAGAAGGCCACCGAGGACTTCCTGTCTTGGGTGATCACCTCCGACACCGGCAAGAAGGCCATCTCTCAGGACATGGGCTTCACCACCCCGTTCAAGACCTTCGATGATGTCAAGTTTGACAACCCGCTGACTGAAGCCGCTGTTGAGGATCAGAAGTCCGGCAAGACCCAGGTTTCTTGGAACTTCACCATGATGCCGTCCGAAGAGTGGAAGAACAAGGTCGGCCAGGCACTGCTCGAGTACGCGCAGGGCACCGGCAAGTGGGATGCCGTCAAGACCGCCTTCGTGGACGGTTGGGCTTCCGAATACGAGGCTTCGCACTGAGTCTCATAGAGTCCCATAGCCGATAAGCAACAATCCGCGGCGCCCCTGCCATTTCCTTCTCCGGGGGCGCCGCTTTGTATTGCTGAGTCTCGCACAAAATCGTCCGCCGCAGAAAAGTGTGAGGCACGCACCCGCTCAATCGCACGCTGTGGGGCCATGAATCGGCGATTTTTCGCCATTCTCCACAATGTGCGATTGAGCGTTATTGTGCGGTTGCCTCACACTTTTTCTATGGTGGGCTTTGTTGTGTGAGCCTACTTAACGCGGGAGGTGGAGGAGCGGACCTTCAGCTGGGCCGGGAACACGATGTAGGGTTGCTCAATCGGCTTTTCGTCAATGAGATCGAGCGTCATGCGGGCTGCCACGCGGGCCATTTCCACCGGATCCTGGCGGATGGTGGTCAGGCCGATATCGCCGGTGTAGAAACTATCGTCGTAGCCGATCAACGAGACGTCGCCGGGCACGGAGAATCCATTGCGCTCCAGCTGGAACATAAGCGGCAAAGCAATGCCATCCTCTTGGCATGCGATGGCGGTGGGCATCTCGTCTTGGCTTATGAGTTGGTTGACCACGTCGCTGATTTCATAACGTCCATCGTCATCGACCTTGCAGACGATAACCTGCGGCTCGATGCCTTCCCTGCGGCAGCAGGCGGTGAATGAGTCGAATCGGCTTTGCACGGAGAAGCTCAGCGACACCTCGCGATTGGTGCTGATGTAGGTGATGCGGCGATGTCCGAGATTGATAAGATGGCGGGCGGCCAGCGTGGAGCCCTGCACATCGTCGATATTGACGGCGGCGGTAAAGCCGCGGGCTTCGGGTTCGACTGAATTGATGCCGACGATCGGCACGCCGACCGAAGCCAGTTGCGCGATTTCGTTGTTGTCGATATCGAAAGACGCCACAATCACGGCATCGGCGTTACGGCGTACCGGCAACATCTCGAAGAATTCCTTGCGCTCCTCGATGCTGGAAATCTGGAATACCGAAATATCGTAGCCCTGCGTGTGCAGCACCTCGTTGAGCCCCTCGATGACCGAGGCGGTGAACCACAGGCGGATATGGCCGCTCATCAGTACTGCGATGCGCAGGGAGCGGCCGGATTTCAGGGCCGCAGCCGAGCGGGAGAGTGAGAAATTGAGTTTGTCGGCGATGGCGAGCACGCGCTCGCGGGTCTTGGCCGACACCAGATCCGGCCTGGTGAAGGAACGTGAGACGGTGGAGATGGAGACGCCGGCCTCGCGGGCGACATCCTGAATGCTCGTAGCCATTGCAGCCCCCTTGCGTTGAATGGAAAATCGCAATACACATGCACAACTGACTCCAGTGTACATGCTGATTGATTGATCTGCGGCGATGACAACGATTGTATTACAAACGTTTGCAAAGTGTCTATGTCGGCGTTAGATTGGCTTTATATAGCCATTATCTTAGGTGAAAGAAGATTGCTGGAGCCGGAGTGTGCTCGAACTTGAAACGCCTAAAATGACAACGTTTGACATATAATGATTCGACGTTTACTATGAACATAGGCTTGAACGAGAACAGGCCGTGCATGCGGTTCTCGATCGGCAAGCTCGCATTGAGTTGAACTCCGCAGCCGGCGCACGATGCAGTGTCACAACGCAGCGGACTCAAGGAGGAGGAAAAGTCATGATCAGCATGGCTGGCAAGGCGATACGCAGATGGTGGGCGCTGTTCGCGCTCCCCACATTCGCCGCATTCATCATCGGGTTCCTGGTGCCCTTCATCATGGGCGTCTACTTAAGCTTCTGCGAATTCACCACCGTTACCGACGGTGAATGGGTGGGGCTTAAGAACTATGGCAAAGCGTTGAAAGACAAGGAATTCCTGCACGCGCTCGGCTTCTCCACCGCGTTCACCATCGTGACCACCATCGTGATCAACGTGATCGCCTTCGCCATCGCCTACATGCTGACCAAGGCGATCAAGGGCTCCACGCTGTTCCGCTCGGTATTCTTCATGCCGAACCTTATCGGCGGCATCATCCTGGGCTACATCTGGCTGCTGCTCCTGAACGGCGTACTAGCCCACTGGGGCCGCGCCCTGACCTATAAGGCGTCCTACGGGTTCTGGGGCTTGGTCATCCTGGTGTGCTGGCAGCAGATCGGCTACATGATGATCATCTACATCGCCGGCCTGCAAGCCCTGCCCACCGATGTGCTGGAGGCCGCGGCCGTGGACGGCGCCAACGGACGGCAGACCATGTTCCGCATCATCATCCCGCTGATGATGCCGTCCATCACCGTGTGCTCCTTCCTGACCGTGACCAACGGTTTCAAGCTCTACGATCAGAACCTCGCATTGACCAACGGTGCGCCGAGCAACATGTCTGAAGGTCTGGCGCTGAACATCACCCGCACCTTCTACGGCCGTATGGGCTGGGAAGGCGTCGGCCAGGCGAAGGCCGTGCTGTTCTTCATCCTGGTCGCGGTCATCGCCCTGATTCAGAACAAGCTCACCACGAGCAAGGAGGTGGCAGCCTGATGAACGAGAACAAGCCTGTGAAGCATGGCGCATTATGGACCGTGCTGTTTGCCGTTGTCTCCCTGTTCTGGATTTTCCCGATCGTCCTGGTGCTGATCAACTCCTTCAAGCAGAAGGCGTACATCTCCAAGAACGCGTTCTCCCTGCCTGCCGGCAAGGCGTTCGTGGGACTTGAGAACTATGTGCGCGGCATCGAGACCACGCAGTTCTTCGCCTCCTTCGGCTGGACGTTGCTTATCACCGTCGGCTCGGTGGTGCTGATTCTGGTGTGCACCTCGATGTGCGCATGGTGGATCGTGCGCGTGAACAACTGGGCTGCGAAGCTGCTCTACACCCTGTTCCTGTTCAATATGATCGTGCCGTTCCAGATGGTGATGTTCACCCTCTCCAAGATCGCCGACATGCTGAAGCTCAATACCCCGTGGGGCCTGTGCATCGTGTACCTCGGTTTCGGTGCCGGTCTGGCCGTGTTCATCTTCACTGGCGTGATCAAGGGCATCCCGCAGGAGCTTGAGGAGTCCGCCATGATCGACGGCGCGTCAGTGCCGCGCATCTTCTTCCAGATCGTGGTGCCGATTATGAAGCCGTCGATCGTCTCGGTGGCCATCCTCGAAGCCATGTGGATCTGGAACGACTACCTGCTGCCGTACCTGACGCTCGACCTCGGCAAGTACAAGACCGTCTCGGTCGCCGTGCAATACCTCAAGGGCGGCTACGGTTCCGTGGATATGGGCGCCATGATGGCCTGCCTGGTGCTGGCCATCATCCCCATCATCGTCTTCTACTTGGTATGCCAGAAGTATATAGTCTCTGGTGTCATGGCGGGAGCCGTCAAGGGCTGACGACTCGCGTCGTCAGCCCATGGCTGGAAGCCCAGTGGGCTTCCAGCAGGCTCCAGGCTGAGCCGCGACAGCGGCGAAGCTAATGATGAGCCTCGTCGTAGGCGAGTCCGTAATTGCAGGGCCGAAGGCGGAGCGGTCAAGGGTTGAGCCCGACAATTTGGCTCCCCTCCCTGAGGGGAGCCAAAAGCTGTACAAGGAGTAGTTGATGAACTGGCTGGCACCGGACTCGAAATTCATGCGCGCGTGGAGCAATCTTGTTGACGGCGTGTGGATCAACATTCTGATGCTGGTCACCTCTATTCCGCTCATCACCATCGGTGCGGCCCTGACCGCCGGTCATGATGCTTGTCGCCGCTCCATCGAGGGCGAGGGCAAAGGCGTAACCGCCAACTACTTCAAGTCATTCAAAGCCAACTTCATCAAAGCCACACTGCTGTGGCTGCCGTTCTTGGTGGCGCTGATTGCACTGGTCTGGTCATGGATCGTCCTGCAGATCACGCCGCTGCTCATCATCAAATTCGCGCTGACCATCCTCTGGCTTATCGGTTTCGAATGGGTGTTCGCGCTTCAGGCACGCTTCGAGAACACCGTGGCCGGCACCTTGAAGAACGCCTTCATCTTCGGCATCTCCCACATCGCGATGACCGTGGCCCTAGTCCTCGTGGATGCCGTGTTCGTGGCGCTGCTGGTGGCCAGCTGGTTCTACATGCCCGGTGGACTGTTCCTCCTGGTGATCCTTGGTTACGGCACCATGCTGATGCTCCATATCCCCGTTACCGAGCGTGTTTTCAATCCATATCTCATTGACTAGGCGGGTTCTCTCGCGAATATGCGGCGATCTTCGAGGTCTGAGCGCTCTCTGTCCACGCAAGCGCGGTAAAGATAACAAATTGATAACAGTTTGGGGCGGCTGGCGGAGCGGGGTGCCGATTGAGGGGGTATTAGTGATTGGCTTGGAAGGGGGCTTTTGACATACGGGGGGTGTTCGGACTGGGCGGTTGCCCCCGTAAGTGCTTATATACATAAGGAATCTGGCACACTGAGTCTCAGTGCCGTAATGGTATCATCGCAAATAATGTTTGCGTTCACGTAGAGGCGAACGAGACACCCGACAAGTGGGTCGAGGCAAAGGACAAGGAGAGATGCGGTGAAGCATTGGAAGAAGATGGCAGCATCGTTGATTGCAATATCAACGATGGTGGCAGTAGTTCCGACGACGTATGCCATGGAATCGGAAGATTCCCAACCACAGACAACCGATACCGCGACAGTGCAGACTACTAAGGCTGCTGAACCGACGCTGCTCGCCAGCTGGGACTTCATGGGCAAAAACGGCACCACGAACAGCGCGATTGCCGATTCGACCGGCAAGTACAACCTGACGCTGAAGGACGGCGCCAAGATCGAACAGTACGGTGACCGCAGCAACAACGAGGCGCTCTCACTGCGCGGCGATGGCCAGTACGCCCAGATCGATGACCAGCTGTTCAAGGATGCGGGCGACTCCTTCACTCTGGAGTTCGCGTCCAAGACTCGTCACGACGACAGCGGCAAGTTCTTCTCGTTCATCGTCGGCAAGGACGGCTCGAACGACGCCAACACCACCGATCAGGCCAACGCCAACAAGTACCTGATGTTCTACAACAGCAAGACCGCCATCAAGGGCGTTATCTCCAACAACAACTGGGGTAACGAACAGGGATCCAAGGTCACCGTTTCCGGCAACGACAACAGCTGGGCCGATTACAAGATTGTCGTGGACGGCACCAACCTTGCCGTGTTCCGCAACAATGCCCTGATCATTTTCAAGGCCAACACCGGCATCAAGATGAGCGATCTCGGCGCGACCACCGCCTACATCGGCAAGTCGTTCTACTCCGTCGATGAGTACTGGAATGGTGCAATGGATGATATCAAGGTCTACAGGGGCGCTGACCTGACCATGCCGACCGCCGTTGCGATTTCCGGTACCGGTGTGGTGAACAACAAGCTCACCCTGATTGAGAAGGACTCCACCAAGCTCACCGCCACCGTCACTCCGGACGACGCCGTGAGCAAGAACGTCACCTGGTCCTCCTCCGATGAGTCCGTGGCCAAGGTCGCCGCAGACGGTACTGTAACCGGCGTCAAGGCTGGTACTGCCACCATCACCGCCACCACTGAGCTGGGTGGTGTGAAGGCCGAACTGCCCGTCACCGTTGAGCCGATGAACGCCCAGAACGCCGCCGCAGCCGACCTCGATGCCGCGATTGCTGCGCTGAAAGTTCCGGCGGCCGAGAATCTGCCGCTAGTCGCCAAGGGCACCAAGAACGGCTCGGCGATTACGTGGAAGTCCTCGGACGAGAAGCTCATTACGTCCACTAACGAGAAGTACGAAAACAAGACCACTGGTGCCGATGACCCGTATCGTGGTGCTGGCATCATCAATCGTCCGGCCTACGGCGACGGTGATTCCAAGCCGGTTACGCTGACCGCCACCGCTTCCTACAACGGCGGTGAGAAGGTCACCAAGACCATCGAGGTCACTGTCAAGGAGAAGACCCGCATCGCGCCTGACACCGGCTATGCGGCCGTCACTTTTGAGAGCGACAGCAACGGTGGAGAAAAGGCCTGGGTGGCTTCCACTGAGAAGAACGATTTCTTCACGTTTAAGACTCGCAACAATGGCCAGGCGGTACTTACCAATGATGCAGACACGGGTGGCTTGCGTGACATGTTCGTGCTGCGTTCCCACGAAGGCGACAAGTACTACCTGATTGCCACTGATCTCAAGGTCTCGTCAATGGGCTGGAGCCAGAACCAGGTTAACGGTTCTCGGAAAGTTGAGGTCTACGAGTCCACCGATATGATGAACTGGACCCGTACCAACGGCGACGGCAACGGCGGCATCACCATCAACACGCCGAACGCCGGTATGACCTGGGCGCCGGAAGCTTACTGGGATGATGACCTGAACGCTTACGTGGTGTTCTTCTCTTCCCGCATGTTCACTGATGACACCCGTACCACTCCGGTCAAGAACGACAAAACCGGCAATAGCTCCTATGCTCAGGTGCGTTACGCCATCACCCGCGACTTCGTGAACTTCACCGAGCCGCAGATGTGGCAGGACACCGGCTACTCGCGCATTGATTCCACCGTGCGTAAGATCGGTGGCTACTACTACCGATTCACCAAGAATGAGCAGGGCGGTGCCGCTGGCGATTACATCACCACTGGTAAGAGCATCTTCCTTGAGCGTTCCAAGGTGCTGACTGCACCGACCACCGAGGCATCTCCGGGTCAGGACCCGAACACCGGTTGGCAGCTGCTCGAGCAGGCGTTGCTGCCGTTCGAAGGACCAGAGACCATCAAGCTCAACAAGGATGACGAACTCAACACGAAGGACGACGACGGCTACATTCTGCTGTCCGACAACTTCGCCTACCGTGCATTTATGACCACGGGTGCCGAGCTTTCCAAGACCACGTGGGACAACCCGATGACCAAGCGTTACCCGGACTTCAACAACGAAAAGAAGCCGGTCAAAGCCGAGCCGGGCGCTCAGGGCTACATCACTCAGGGTGCTAACGGCGGTCTGCCGGACAAGGTGCGTCACGGTGCGTTCGTGAACGTGCCTGAGTCTGTGCTCAAGGTGACGAAGTCCTGGACCGCTGCCAACCCGACGCACATCGAGGCTGTTGACTCCACCACCAAGGCCGTGTACAACGCCGGCACCCGCGAGCTCACCGCCACGGTGACCGCCGCCGATAAGGGCACGCTCGCCGGTTCGGTGAAGTTCTCTGCTGGCGACTGGTCCAAGACCGTGAAGCTCGACGCCGAAGGCAAGGCCACTGTGACCCTCCCGGCCAGCGTCTCTGGCACTGTTGCGGTTGCTTACGACGGCTACACCGATGGTTTGGTCAATCCATCCGATACTACGGTTGACGGCATTGAACAGGGCAAGGTCGATTTGGCTGAGCTCAACAAGCAGATCGCCGCCGCCGAAGCGCTCAAGGAATCCGACTACACGGCCGATTCCTGGGCCAAGCTTGCCGCCGCGCTGAAGACTGCCAAGGCCGCGCTCGCCGCTGAGAATCAGGGCGAGGTCGATACCGCCGCAGCCGACCTTAAGACCGCAATCGAAGCCCTGCAGAAGGCTCCGACCAATCCGGGCGAAGGTGACGGAGATAAGGGCGACGGCAATAAGCCGACTACCCCGACCACCGGCGACAAGACCAACGTCAACAAGCCCGGCAGCGCGCTGAGCAATACCGGTACGGCCGTGCTCGGCCTGGGTGGTGCCGTGGTAGCACTCGCCATCGCCGGCATCTCCCTAACCCTCTGGCGCAAGCGTCGCGCCTGAGCTGCTACGGCAACCAAGCCCCCCTCTGACGAGGGGGGGGCTGTCAGCCGAAGGCTGACTGGGGGAGAGACCGCGGCGAAGCCACCGAAAGAACGGCATGGCCTTCGGCCGATTCTGTATCCCGCGGCTGCCGCCGCAGGTCTCTCCCCCGACTGCCTAACGGCGGCCACCTCGAACGCAATTAAGGACCAGCTTTCAGCTGGCTTCATATTTGCTCACTGTCGTTCGCCTTCGCCTAAAAACGACTCTGGCGTTTTCTTCACGGCTCAGCTCATCAGAGGGCGGCCACAAAACTTCGCTCCATAACTGAAGGCGCAACCACAATCAACCCTATCAATGAGGAGAAACATGGGAAAGCTGATGCGAAAGGCAACCGGACTCACGGTCGGCGTGGCAACACTGCTCGCTGGTCTGGTGCTGCCGATGACGGCCAGTGCCGAGAGCGCATCGCCAATCGATGCCAGTCCGATCATCCACTATTCATTCGATAACGCACTGACGTCCAAGACCATCGCCAACGAGGGCAGCGCGGCCAACAGCGATGCCACCCTATCCGGCGACGCCACGGTGGCCAATGGCCAGATCAGCCTGACCGGCTCGCAAACCATTAGCGTGCCGACCACGGCCATCGCCGGTAAGAGGGACGTTACCGTCTCCATCTGGCTCAAGAACAATTACGGCAACGGCAATACCGCCGCCGCGTACATCGGCGCGGCCAAGACCGGCAATTATCCGGCCAACGGCTACTGGCTGCTCAACCCGGCCAACCCGAGTGGCTACGCGAAATCCGTAATGACCAATGCCACTGCGGCCGACCCGAATAACAGCCCGTGGGGCACCGAAGTCGGCCCTGGATCGACGAACGCCGCCACCACCGGCACCAAGGCCACCAGCGATTTGGCTCTGTACACCACCGTCATCAGCGGCACCAACAGCACCATGAGCTTCTACCTCAACGGCAAGCAGGTTGGAGACGTCACCTACACCATTCCGGCCGGTGGCCTGACCAATTACGGCGACCTCGTCGCCTACATTGGCAAGTCCTCCTACGCTGACCCGAACTCCAAGCTCGACGTGGACGATTACGCCGTATACGACACTGCCATCAGCGCCGCAGACGTGACCAAGCTGTATGACGCTCAGGTGCTCGACAAGGCCGAGGCCGCTGTCAAGGCCGCTGTGCCCGCATCCGCTACCGAGGACTTCGCGCTGCCGGCCAGCGCCGCTGGCGTGAGCATCGCGTGGAAGTCGGACAACGCAGCCATCGCCGTTGACAACGTTACCGGCAAGGCCACAGTCACTCGTCCGGCCGCAACCGCAGCTGATGCCGAGGTGATCCTCACCGCCACGTTTGGCAACAACGCCAAAACCGCCGACTACACGGTCCTCGTGCCGAAGCAGCTCTCCGATGCCGAGCAAGCCAAGGCCGACCTTGACGTCGTCACCATCGAGGACTCCGACGACATCCGTAGCAACTTCTCCGTGCCCACCAAGGGCAACAATGGTTCGACCATCTCGTGGGAAGTGACCGGTGGCAAGGATATCGCCACACTAGGCGAAGGCGTGAACGACAAATCTCGAACGGTCACTGTTAAGCGCCCTGCCGCCGGTAGCGATGCCGCCACTGTGACGCTCAAAGCCACTGCCAAGTACGATACCGCCACTGAAACTAAGACCTTCACCGTCACCATTCAGCCGATGCCTGCCGCCGAAGAGAAGGACGAGGCCTACGTGTGGGCGTTCTTCACCGGCGAGGGCGTGGGCGGCGAGAAAATCAGCCTCGCGGCCTCCAAGGGCAACGATGCGCTCGACTGGAACACGCTGAACAACGGCACGCCGATATTCACTTCCGAGTTTGGCGAGAAGGGTTTGCGCGATCCGTTCATCATGAAGTCCAAGGACGGCGACAAGTTCTACATGCTCGCCACCGATCTGAAGATTGACGGTCGTGCCCCCCTCAACGGGCTGAATGGCTTTGCTGGTGCACAGGCTAACGGTTCCAAGTACATTGAGATCTGGAAGTCCGACGATCTGGTCAACTGGTCCAAGCAAAGCCACGTCAAAGTGAGCTCTGATTACGCAGGCAACACTTGGGCGCCTGAGGCCTACTACGACGAGGAAATCGGCAAGTACGTGGTCTATTGGGCCTCGAACCTGTACGACAACACCGACGAGAACAGCCGCAAGCAGCTGACCTACAACCGCATGGTGTACGTCACCACCGATGACTTCGTCAACTTCTCCGACCCGACAGTGTGGATTGACGTTGATCGCCGAGGCGGTGCAGGCAGTGGATCCATCGATGTGACCGTGCAAAAGGTAGGGGATACCTACTACCGCATCTACAAAGATGAAAACACGATGTCTTTGCGTCAGGAGAAGTCCACAGATTTGACTGCCGCAATTGGTGGTGCCGGCGTGAAGAACTACGCCGATGCGCTTAAGGGTAGTGCATGGAGCGAAGTTGCCACGAACATCGGTAAAGGCCAGGCTAACGGTTACGGTAAAACCTTCACTTCCGGCGAAGGTCCATCGCTATTCAAGGCCAACGATGGCGACGTGAACGGCTACCAGTACTACCTGTTCGCCGACCAGCCGAGCTATCATCAAGGTCCAAACCACTATGTGCCGATGGCGACTGAGGATATCGCCAGCGGTCAGTGGACCGTTATCGGCAATAAGATGCCTGAGGTGAACTTCCCGACCAATTCCGATGGCGGCAAGCCGCGCCACGGCACTGTGCTGCCCGTGACCCGCGCCCAGTATCAGAAGGTGCTGGAGGCGTACGCTCCGGCTGTGGCTGTGAAGTCCGTTGACGCGCTGTCTGCCGAGACGACGGTTGGTGTGGCGCCGACGCTGCCGGAAACCGCGCATCTGACTCATGCGGACGGTTCCGTTTCTGACGTTGCAGTTGAGTGGGATGCCATTGACGCAGCTTCCTATGCCAAGACCGGCACTTTCACCGTCAAGGGCGTCGCCCAGGACGATTCCCGTATGCCGGTCGAGGCGACCGTCACCGTGACTGGCACTGACATCTCCGGGGCGGTCGTCACGGCCGAACCCAACGAGTTCACCGCAGACGGTGCTGCCAAGGAACCGGCCGTGACCGTTACGCTCGATGGCGCGACGCTCAAGGAAGGCGCCGACTACACGGTGGCCTACACGAACAACATCGAACCCGGCACCGCCACAGTGACCGTAACCGGCGCTGGCAAGTACTCCGGTACTGCTTCGGCAACGTTCACCATCAAGGCCGGCGAGCCCGGCTCCACGCTGGACAAGTCCAAGTTGCAGGCGCTTGTCGATAAGGTGAAGGGCTATAACAAGGCTGATTACCAGTCTGGTTGGGATGCTTTCGCCGCCGCGCTCGCCGACGCGAAGCAGGTGTTGCAGAGCTCCACCGACCAGCAGGAAGTGGACAAGGCGCTGTCGCGGCTCCAGTCCGCCGCCGACAAGCTGGTCAAGAAGTCCGGCGACTCCGGCAAGACCGACGGCAAGGACGACGGTGCCCAAAAGCCCGCCTCCAAGCCGAGCGACAAGATCAGTGACACCGGTTCCGCCGTCCTCGGCGTAAGCCTCACCGCCGCGGCGCTGCTTGTCGCCGCTGCCGGAGCCTACGCCCTGCGCAAGCGCCAGTCCTGATTGGCGTCGCACTCGGCTCCCCTGGGTGAGGGGAGCCGAGTGCCGAAGACGGATGATTGGGGCCCTCGCTCCACAAAGAGTGAACGCTCATATTAAACTTGCAAGTACTTATAACCAAAAATGCGGCTTCGCGTTGCCCCGGTCCCTCAAAACGGTGTCGTTTGAGGGGGCGGGGCGTTGCGCGGATGCATGAGAACACAGTTCGCGCTGGCAAACGAAGCAGCTTCGTCGGTGCGAAAAAGGCGCGAAACTAGGCCGATAAAGGAGCGGCCGACCGTCGCACGATAACAATTTGATAACAAAATCGATGTTTGTTTCCTGTTCAGGAAGCTGAACACCGTTGATCAATAACTTCGATCCATAACTCAACGCAAAAACCAAAACCCACAATCAGAGGAGACACATGGGTAAGTGGAAGAAAGCGGTGGCAGCTCTTGCAGCTGTCCCGATGCTGATGGCGTTGGCGCCAGCAGCAAATGCGGTTGAATCGGATCCCACCGATTCATCGGCCGCGCAGCGGGCGCTGGCAGCAGCCCTGAAATCAAATGCCAAGGCAGCGGCAGACAGCGATCTGCTCGCCAGTCTTGATTTCGACAACGTCGCTGCAGGCGCTACTGGCACTATTGTCGATGACACCACCGGCACCAAGGCGACCATCAACGGTGCTGCCGCAGTGGCTACCAGCAAGGACGGCACTGCTGCAGTTCGGCTCGGTTCTGGATTCTGGCTGAATGTGACTAAGTCGGACGATTCTGCCGTGCTCAAGGGCCTGGATGCGGTCACGATTTCGTACGATTCCAAGTCCGCCAGCACCAATCAGGGCTGGTCGGTATTTGCGGCACCGAATACGAATGCGCAGACCTATCAGCAAGAGCATTACCTCGGCGTGATGGATCGCACCACTTCGGTGAACGTTGAGCGTTACAACAACGCTGGTAAGCGCGACACCACCGGCAATGTGAGCAAGGATGGTCTCGCCAGCCAGTGGCGTCACGTCGATTTGGTCATCGACGAGGCCGCTTCCACGCTGTACATTGACGGTGAGCAGGCCGCAACCGTAGCCCCAGCTGATGGCGCGAGCTTCGCTCAGCTCACCGATATTCTCGGCGCAGACGGCGGCGTGCTGCAGATCGGCAAGGCCAACTGGGTGAATGGCGAATACTATACCGGCGCACTTGACAACCTCAAGATTTACGGCTCTGCGCATACTGCTGACCAAATCAAGGAAGCCTACGATTCCACGAAGTCCGATGCCGCCAAGGCCGACGCTAATGCGCTGACCATTAACAACGGCAGCACTGATGTGTATTCCAACATCACACTTCCGGCCAAGGGCTCGGTTAACGGTTCCGCGATTACGTGGAAATCCAGCAACGCAAAGGTCATTACCGATGCGGCAGATGGTGACATCGCAGCTGGTGTCGTTGCTCGTCAGAAAACCGACACCAAGGTGACGCTCACTGCCACCATTACCGATGCTGACGGCAACACGGAAACCAAGGAATTCGAGCTGACCGTCAAGGCCGCCGTCGAACAGCCGAAGACCACGGACTATCTGTTTGCGCACTTCACCGGCACCGAAGGTAGCGCTACCGACGAGCAGATGTACTTCGCCACCAGCAAGGATGGCCTGAGCTGGCATGACACCCGCGAGTCCGGCGATCCGGTACTCAGCTGGAACAACAGCCAGACCGGCAACTCTCGTGGTAAGGACAACGGCGTGCGCGACCCGTATCTGGTCCGCTCTCCGGAAGGCGACACCGTCTACCTCATCGCTACCGAGCTGAGCATCCATAACCGTGGCGGTTGGGGCGCGGCCACCGCTACCACCAATGGCAGCACCAACCTAATCGTGTGGGAGTCGCATGACTTCGTCAACTGGAGCGAACCGCGCGCCGTTGACGTTGCCTCTCAGATTCCGGGAGCCGGCATGGCTTGGGCTCCGGAAGCCTACTGGGATGATGTGAACAAGCAGTACATGGTGTACTGGGCCACTGCTTCCGACGCGGACAACAAGTCCGGCGATCGCACCAATATGTACTACTCCACCACGCGTGATTTCGTGAACTTCACGACGCCTGTCAAGTGGATCGACCGAGTCAAGTCCGTTATCGATACCACGATGATTAAGGCCGATGACGGCTATTACTATCGTGTGTCCGGTGACACGTACCTCGGTGTTGAGCGTAGCAAGGATCCGTATGCCACAACGCTCACCACTGGTGACACAATTGCGAATGGTTACTACAACACTGACAGTGATCCGAACCAGTGGACGCTTGTCGGTACATTCGGTGACCTGACTGGTACCGGTCTGACCGGTGCGCAGCTGGAAGGCCCGGAGCTGTTCTTCTACAATGAAGATGACGTGCAGACCAGTGATGCGGGCAAGAAGATGCTCTACGGTCTGATGTGGGACCAGTACTCAGCCGGTAAGGGTTACACCCCATACCGTTCTGCCGATTTAGGCAGCACTGATAAGGCTGATTGGGGCTTTGCCTCTGATGTGAACTTCGGTTCGCTCAAGAAGCGTCACGGCACCATCCTGCCTGTCACTGAAACCGAGTACAACGCAATCCTGAAGGCATTCGATAAGAACAAGGACACCGAGCCAGTCACACCCGATGAAGACGGCTCCGGTCCGATTGCCGAGTATGACTTCGAAGACAGCAAGGGTACCGACACCACTGAGAACAGCAACGACTTGACCTTCAACGGCAACGCCAAGGTCTCCGAGGATGCCGAAAAGGGCAAGGTGCTTAAGCTCGACGGCTCTGACGGCACCTACGCCGAGTTCCCGAAGGGCCTGTTCGATGGCCGTAACAAGCTGACTGTGCAGATGGATGTCAAGTCGGAGATCAATAAAAACCAGTTCACGTTCGCTTTCGGCCAGAACTCCACCAAGTACTACTTCCTGAAGTACAACAACTCCGGCGAGCTCGCCAGCCGCATCACCACCAACTCGTATGGTGCGGAGGACGCGGCTAACGCTACGTTGTCTGGCAACGGCGCATGGCATCGTGTCACGGTCACGTTGGACGACAACGTGATGACCGTGTACTCTGACGGTGCGCAGGTGGCTCAGAACAAGGCGACCAAGAACAAGGTCACCGATTTGGGTAACGATCTGCTGGCCTACTTGGGCAAGTCCTTCTACAACGACCCATACTTCAAGGGTTCGTTCGACAATGTGAACGTGTGGAACCGCGCGCTCACTGCTCAGGAGGTCGAGAAGACCAGCCCGATTGCTCTGCAGGGTATTTCTGTGGGCACTGTGCCGTCTGACCCGAACTCGCTGCGTGGCACTGACGACCACTCTCAGGTGCGTTCCACCCTCGACTGGTCCGCGAAGACCGTCACCACCGTGCTCAACCGCCGTGGCGACGCGGCCAAGGTGCCCGTCAAGGTGACCGTCAACCGTGGCGACGACTCCATCAAGCTCACCCTTGATGGTCAGGCGTTCACCAATGGTGGTACGGCCGACCTGACTAAGGACCGTACTTTGGTTGTCGATTTGGGTGACGGTAATACGGAAACCTGGACGCTGAAGAAGGTCACCGTGGGCAACAACCCGGTACTGCCCGGCCAGTACGCCGACCCGGACATCGACTACTTCGACGGCAAGTTCTGGATCTACCCGACCACCGACGGCTTCTCCGGCTGGAGCGGCAACTACTTCCATGCGTTCAGCTCCACCGACTTGGTGAACTGGACCGACGAGGGCGTGATCCTCGATGTCAATAAGGACCACCAGCCGACCACCGATGGCGATGAGAACACCGCCATCTCCCCGTGGTCCGTGGGCTCCGCGTGGGCGCCGACCATCGAGAAGAAGAACGGCAAGTACTACTTCTACTACTGCGCGAAGTTGCCGAACGGTACATCCGCCATCGGCGTCGCCGTGGCCGACAACCCGGCCGGCCCGTACAAGGCCGCCGACCAACCGCTGGTCACTCGCACGATGGAAGGCGTCACCGTTGGACAGGCCATCGACCCGTCCATCTTCACCGACCCGAACACCGGCAAGTCGTACATCCTGTACGGCAACGGTTCGCCCGCCATCGCCGAACTCAACGACGACATGGTGAGCATCAAGGCCGGTACGGTGAAGAAGCTCAACGGTCTGAACGGCTTCCGCGAGTCCGTGGTCGTCGCCTACCGCGACGGCAAGTACCACTGGACCTGGTCGTGCGACGACGCCAACTCCCCGAACTACCATGTGAGGTACGGCGTCTCCGATTCCATCGACGGCACCATCACCTACAAGGGTGTGCTGCTGCAGAAGGATTCCTCCAAGAACCTGCAAGGTACCGCGCACCAGTCCGACGTGCATGTGACCGACGCGGACGGCAACGACCGTTGGCTCATGGCCTACCATCGCCACTACACGCCGCTCGGCGTGTTCACCTCCGGCCTCGGCTACCACCGTGAAACCGCCATCGACGAGATCACCTTCGACGCGGACGGCCTGATGCAGACCATTCACCCGACCGACGAAGGCGTGTCCATTGAGATGGCCGATACGACGGCGCTTGATGGCGCGATTGAAGCGGCCGACAAGCTCGGCACCGATGGCTCTGCTTACACCGAGGCCAGCTGGAAGGCATTCGAGGATGCGCTCGCCGCAGCCAAGACGGCCAAGCAGACCTTCCTTGACTCCGGCCTGTCTCAGGCTGATGTCGATGCCGCCGCCAAGGCCCTGACCGACGCGCAGAATGCGTTGGAGGAGAGCCAGCCCGAGCCGGAGCACCCGGCCGCAGGCACGATCCTCTCCATCGCCGTGACCGCGCAGCCCGCCAAGGCCGAGTACAAGGTTGGTGAAGCGCTCGACGTTGCCGGTCTGGTCGTCACCGCGACCGTGGCCGATGGCAACGGCGGGGCCCCCCCCCCCGGGCGCCCCCCCCGAGGCCTTCCACGA